>Ga0181527_1000122_pt1 | contig 86799 bp, 73 predicted proteins | sample PEATcosm2014_Bin_30_FD_119762 | JGI IMG/M metagenome (GOLD analysis project Ga0181527, IMG submission 119762) | Peatland microbial communities from MTU Mesocosm Facility, Houghton, MI, USA - PEATcosm2014_Bin06_60_metaG | ecosystem: Environmental > Terrestrial > Soil > Wetlands > Peat | place...
AAGGCCCTTTTGGCAGGCGCATTATTACGATTTCAACGTCTCATCGCACCAGAAGTTCGTGGAGAAGTTGCGCTACATTCATCGCAATCCGGTCAAGCGCGGCCTCGTTACCAAGCCCGAGGAGTGGCTCTGGTCAAGCTATCGCCATTATCAAACGGGAATGCACGGAACGGTAGAAATCGAATCGGAATGGACGGCCTGCGACAGAGGCTGGCAACTACCCGCGTGGATGCGCAACAGACAGCTCGATTCCCCTTCCCCGGTCCCCAAAGGCGAGGGACCGGGGGCACCCTCAACTTGATAATGCGCGGCATGAGACCAGGGCCACCGGTCGATGTTACAGTTTCCGGAGGGGGCACCCGTGGTGAGGCGTCGCAAAGATCGAGACAAGCCTGCCAACAAACACGCCCACGTGCAGAATCCCTTGACCGACCTAATAAGCCGTATCGGTCAGGAAATCGCGGACGAGAATTGTGTCCTGTTCGTTGGCGGGGGGAGTTCGACAGAGAAGTGGGCAAGAGAAAACAGCTTCTACACGACCATCAGAGCGCAAACCAGTTTGAGTGGCGATAGCGGGCCGCACGCTTTTCCCGAGGTCATGCAGAAGTTCTGCGAAGAGAGAGATGGCGGCCACCATAACGTTCTAATTCGCGAGGCCATCCGCTACATCGAGCATTTCCTTTTGCCCGGCCCTGCGAATCAGGTGGCGACTGAATTCAGCAGGCAACTCGCAACAATTCCGTTTTTCAAGGTAGTCCTTACCACCAACTGGGACCCCCTCTTGGAGCGAGCCTTGGATGTGTTGGTGCCGATCACGCAAGACCGCGACTTGGGATTCTGGGACGGTCGGAAGAAGCAGGTCGTCAAGATCCACGGCTGTATTACGCGGCCTCACTCGATCGTGGCGACTCAAAGTGACTATGACGCGTGTGTTGCCGCTAATACATTGCTCTTCAATAAAGTGCGCGACCTTATGGCAACCAAGACGTTTCTGTTTACGGGGTACAGTCTGAAGGACGCCGATTTCCGGGAAATCTGGGATTCAATCGCGAACAGACTTGGCCAATTTTCGAAGCTCGCCTATGCGCTTGATCCATTCGCAACTGACGAGGACATCACCTATTGGTCGCAGCGCGGCATCAGCATTTTCCGGATGCGCGATACGCAGTTTCTCGAAGGGTTGCGCAGTCACTTTGTGGAAGCCGGGCTCATACCCTCGGATCGCTTGATAAAGTTCCTGATGAGCGAACGCAGCAGAATCGTTAAGCTTCACGTGAAGCTTGAACAAAACTGTGACGGCGGATTCGTTTCCGCGATGTACCAGGATGGTCTGCTTCACGAACTGGACGACCTCTTAGACTCTATACGACTCGGAACGAGAATAAAGCAGGAGGATTTCGAGAACGAACTCGGACTTATGCTCAAGTGCGTTAGAGATGCTGCTCAGAAGCAGAAAGATCCGGTCGAAATCGCCTATTACACCGGTCGGTACACGGTGATCAACGGCTATCTTGATGCAGACGGGAACGAACTGCCGACGTATTTTCACCCCTATCGACTCACCCCGCTGCTGAAGCTCGTGAAGGGGACCGTCTGGAGGTTCCCTAAAAGACGCAAGGAGCAGCCAGACAACGAAGGACCGCAAGACATCGTCGAAGATTATTCGACCAGAGAACCGTTCTTCGCGGTCTGCAAACACTGCGCCGAGCTATTGCATAAACGTTAGAGGGGCGGGTGGCCCCGGTCCAGGTCCCGGTCAGATCTCCAGTCCACGCTGAGGGTGCCCCCGGTCCCTCGCTTTTGGGGACCGGGGATGGAAGCGCCACCGGGCATTCGTTTATTCCAACTGGCGGGTGGCCCCGGCCCCGGTCAGATCTCCAGTCCACGCTGAGGGTGCCCCCGGTCCCTCGCTTTTGGGGACCGGGGAAAGCACAAAAGCCCAGGAGTCACGGATCACTCCCGACAAAACGCCGTTCCATTGACTGACTCGATGACGCTCCGGAGCATCCCCGACCCGGAAACCGGAGCCCTGGACTGAACGGCAATCTGTACCCGAACTATGTATATATGGCTCCAAAAAGGGGGGCAAAAACGATCGAAAAAGGGGCAAAAACCATCAATTTTGAGCTGTTTTACGCGCTTTATGTTGGGTTCCAGCCGGACCCTCCGCGGTTTTTTGCACCCTTGGAACAGGACGTTTTTGCCACTTCGCATGAGGCCCTTCCGTTTGTAGGCTTGGGGGCCGGCATTTTCCTTCTCTTTGTAGGCTTATAGCACTACACAGTTTGTACGCTTATAGCACTACACAATTTCACAGTGCGCTGAATTGCTCGCTGCCCCGCCGATCCCGTTTCCCTGATCCCTGTTCCCTGTTCCCTAATCCCTGTTCCCTGCTTATAGATCCCGCCAGTTTGCCCCAAAAGCCAGGTCGGCTACCAGTGGAACATTGAGCTTCACAACCCCCTCCATCTCCGCCCGCACCAGCTCTTCCACCTCGGCGGTCTCCTCAGTGGGAACCTCGAACAGCAGCTCGTCGTGTACCTGTAAAACCATGCGCGTCTTGAGCTTGCGCTCCGTCAGCTTGCGGTCGATGGCGATCATGGCCAGCTTGATCAGGTCGGCCGCCGTGCCCTGTAGCGGCGTATTGATGGCCGTCCGCTCGGCAAATCCACGCTGGTTCGGGTTGCGGCTCTCGATGTCCGGAATCGGCCGCACCCGCCCGAACATCGTGCGCACCGACCCCTCCCGCCGCGTCTGCTCTAACGTCTTTTCTATGAAGGCTTTAACTCCAACATACCGCGCAAAATACCGCTCGATGTAAGCCCGTGCCTCCGCCTGCGGAATCCCCAGTTGCGCGGCCAGCCCGAACGCCGAAATCCCGTAGACGATGCCGAAATTCACCGCCTTGGCCCGTCCCCGCGTCTCCTTGTCCATCGTCTCGGCCGGAACGCCGAACACTTCGCTCGCCGTAAGTGTATGAATATCATCGCCTTGCATGTAGGCCCGCACCAGCAGGGGATCATCGCTGAAGTGCGCCAGAAGCCTCAACTCAATCTGCGAGTAGTCCGCCGAAAGCAGTTGCGTCCCAGGCGATGCCGTAAACGCCGCCCGAATCTCCCGCCCCAGCTCCGTCCGAATGGGAATGTTCTGCAGATTCGGGTTCACCGAAGACAGCCGTCCGGTCGCCGTAGCCGCCGCCATAAACGTCGTGTGTACTCGCGACTCCGCGTCGGCCAGCAGCGGTAAGGCATCGATATAGTTGGACTTGAGCTTCGCCAGGTGCCGGTATTCGAGCACCAGCCTGGGCACCGCGTGCTGTTCGGCAAGTTGCTCCAGCACATCCTGCGCCGTTGAAACGGCCTTCCCCTTCCCCCGGCTCACCGGCGCGGGCAGGCTCAGATGCGTAAAGAGCACTTCTCCGAGTTGCTTGGGCGAGTTGATGTTGAATCGCCGTCCCGCCAGCTCGAAAATGCGCTCGCCCACCCGCTCCAGTTCCACGCTAAACCGTTTGGAAAGAACGTCCAATGCGCCTTTGTCAATGCGCACCCCGGCCCGCTCCATCCGGAACAGGACCGGTGCCAGCGGCAGATCAATCTCCTTGTAAACCCGCCCCACCCCCGCCTTTTCCACCTCTGCCCGCAGCGCCGGAACCAGGGCATGAATCGCCGCCGCGCCCGCCGCCAGCGAAGACGGCGCCGCCTGCCCGTGCCGCGCCGCCACATCGGCCAGCGACTGCGTTGCGTGGGTTGGGTTCAGCGCGTAGGAGAGCAGCATCGTATCGTCGATCCGGCCCCGCAGCTCAACCCCCCCCCCGCTCAGCACGTGCAAAGCCAACTTCCAATCATGCAAGCACTTAGCCACTGAAGCGTCTTCGAGCTGCGCGCGCAACTCGGCCGTCAGCGGCAAGCGCAGCGCCGTTCCCGGCTCCGCGCACACGCCCACGCTGAAGCTGGTCTGTTTCTCCGCAGCCTCAGCCACATCCAGCAACGAAAGCGTCTGCGGCGCCTCGTCTTCTGCCTCCTCAACTGCGGGCGCAGCCGCATTGAGCGCAAAGGCAAAGCCATGTTCCCGCGCGGCAGCGTAGAACGCCGCGGCCTGTTCCGGTGTCGGCTCGTCAATAAACTCAACCAAAGGGCTGCCGTCCGCAGGACCAAGGTCCCGGAGCATGGACGTAAACTCAAGCTCCGTAAAGAGTTCGCGGCAGGCCTCGATATCCGGCTGCTGCGTCTCCATGGCCGCCAGATCCAGCTCGAGCGGCACGTGGCTGTCGATGGTGACCAGTTCTTTTGAGAGCAAAACGGCGTCGCGATTCTGTTCCAGCGATTCGCGATAGCTCTTGCGCTTGACCTCGCTAGCCCTGTCCAGCACCGCTTCCACGCTGCCAAACTCCAGAATCAGCTCCACGCTGCCCTTGTCGCCGATGCCCGGCGCGCCGGGAATGTTATCGACCGCGTCGCCGCGCAGGGCCATCACATCGACCACCTTCTCCGGTGGAACCCCAAGCGTTTCAATCACTTTGGCGGGATCGAGGATCAGGTTGTCCTTCTGCGGGTTGAGGATCTTCACCGTGGGCGTGACCAACTGCATCATGTCCTTGTCGCCGGATACGATGAAGACCTCGTGCTCCTGCTCGGCGGCCTCGCGGGCCAGCGTGCCGATCACATCGTCGGCCTCAAATCCCTCCGCCTCCAGAATGGGGATGCGCAGCGCCACCAAAGCGCGCCGAATGTACGGGATTTGCCGCCGCAAATCCTCCGGCATCGCCGCGCGATTGGCCTTGTACCCCTCGTACCCCACCTCGTCAAAGCTCTGCGTCTTGCCGTTCCATTTGCGCAGTGTGCCGATGGCCCGCGCCCGCTCGTCGCGAAAGACCTCACCGCTCACGTCGAACACTGCGGCAAAGTAAAACGGCGCAAAATCCTGCCGTAACTTCTTGATCATGTTGACGAAAACGTAGGTGGCCGCGGTGGGAAGGCCGTCGCGGGTGGACATGGGGCGGCTGCGCTGCATGGCGTGGTAAGCGCGGAAGATGAACGACATGGTGTCGAGCAGGAAGACGGGCGGCTTGGCTTGGTCTGTCACGCTAGAGAGTGTAACAGGGGGCAAGGGACATCGGGTCAGGGCCCAGGGAATGGTGCGTGAGCGAGTCGAAGTACGGTGGGCGAACGAAGCCACAACAAGTCTGGAGGATGGGCAAATTCGGCAATGGATGGTGTTGAAAGACGTACACCTGAAATCGAAAAAACGGGTACAAATACGCGATTCCTGCGCGCGAGCGTTGCAATGACTTCTTTAGAATGTTGCAGCCGGCGGCCCCGTTTGTGATGGCGCCCTTGGCTACGCACGTGCCCTCCGCGTCGTAAATGTACTGCGTCATGGTGTAGATGCCGGCCACGGGCTCGCTCTTGACAGCGCAGATGCGGCGCTCGCCGTCCTAGCTATAGGTATTGGCGTTGTCGCTGAGAACGTTACCTGCGGCGTCGTAACTCTGCTCCATGCGCATGTCCTCCATCCCAGGTCTCTGAAGCGAGACCTGGGGCACCCATTTTCTTACACCCCAGACCTGGGCCACCCGCCAAGTTGTGCCCGGTGGTATCCCCGGTCCCCAGGTGCGAGGGACCGGGGGCACCCTCATTTGTGGTTTGGATTGGACGAAAGGACGGGGCCACCCGCCGACAGACGATTCTGACTATCTTCTTGCATTCCAAACTTGTTTCAACTCGCGTCCGAGGCCATCCAGGTCCGGAAAGACAACCGATTCGGTTATGCCCGCATCCTTGAGTTCCTGCTTGATCGTGTTAATGGAGCCCACCGGTATATTCATTGCGATAAGGCGGGAATCTTTATCTCTTGCCAGTTCGGCGAGCCAGGTCGGGTCTGTGCCGAAGATCATGAATCTGCTCCGCTGGGCGGCGACTCGCCTCGTAAGGTGAGGAGAATCCCAGAGCACGGGAGTTATCGGGGTGGCCAACAATTGCTCCCGAAGATCGGCCTCGTCGCAAGGAAGGTACAGTCGATCTGAATCATCTTCGTATGTGTCCTGCGGGTTCTCTTTCCAATATTGCTTCCACCTCTTTTCGGCGTCTTTTTGATCTGGGTGCGCTCTTAGAATTTTGACAAGCCAGTGCGGATCAAGAACGTAGATGATAGAGCCTGTCTTCGGAGGCGTAGGCTTATCCCTTATGGCGAAATGCAGAGCAATAAGTGCCCCATCCGACCAGTCGAGAAGGCGGGTTGGCACCCCATGGTGTTGCATAAGGAAGTAGGAGTCCCACTCGCCGTCTTCTTCATTGGGATTCGCATCCGAAAGCTGAGTTGAGCATCTTCTGAACTCCTCATAAAGCTCATTTTCAATCTCTAGCAATTTGGGCACTGATTTGCGCGCTCTCCCCTCTTTGGGTCGATAAAGTCCGGGCTGTAGGTGAGTGCTGCGGTGCGATGCGTCCTCCGCTCGGAACCAAAGCTCCTGATGCCGGCGGAGCTTCCAGCGTTTTCTGAGGTCGCGCACGGCTGCGAGCAACTCCTCAATTGACCGGACCGTGTTCACGCCCACTCCCAGCCTCCCATCGAACCGTCGACTTCAATTCGCGATTCTGAAGTCTAAAACTCTGAATTCAACTTGTCCCTTTGCGGGATCCTCGGCACGATAATTCCTGCCAATGCCGCCCGGGGGGTCGCTTGGTAGGTATGCCTCAACTAAGCCGAAGACGCTGAAATCCAAATCGTCGCCGTGGAGTCTCTTCGCCAACCCCGGAGGCAGGACGCTCGGGTAACTAATGGCGTTGAAGTCGATCGGATTTTTGTTTCGATCGTAAAGGATCACAAGGCAATAGACGTCCCTCACTGGGCTCGTCATTTCGTTGCGCAGGGAAAATGTGTAGCCCTTCCCATTATCGTCCCATCGAAACTGGCCAGCGACGACTCCCGCCGTGGCCGGGCTCCCCAAATCTTCAAGAACAGACCGCCCTTCGGACGATTTTACGTTTTGCTGCAGCGGAATCTTTGAAGTTGGATTCAGTCCCGCCAAAAGATGCCGGAGGTACTTAACCGGGATCGCGAAGTTCAGATTCTGTCCTTCGCTATATGTTGCGGCCGTAATACCAATGACTTTACCGCTGCTGCTGAGTAGGGGCCCGCCGCTGCTTCCCGGGGAAATGGGCGCCGTTATCTGCAACAGCGATTCGGCGCCGACTTGACGGATCCCGCTAACGATCCCGGATGACAGAGTTCCCTCCAAGCCCTCCGGATTGCCAAGGGCAAAGATATCCTCTCCAATATCAGGAGCAGCGTCTTCTGCTAAGGACAGCGCTGGGGCATTTGTTCCTACGGCGATCAAGGCGAGGTCAGAACGCGAGTCTCGACCAACAATGCCGTTGATGGGGTATTTGGTGCGCCCTCCAACTATTTTGATGTACCCGCCCGATGCCCCTGCGAGAACATGCAGACTTGTGGCCACAACCCCCTCGCGCACGAAGAAGCCGCTGCCCAACGAGATCGGCTGTTGGTGCGAGTCCTGTAGAACAAGCAAAGCAATGGAGGGAAAACTGGATTTGGCGACCTGCTTTGCGGTCTGTGGCGATGCGAGAACACTGACCAAAAGAAGTGAACCACCTGCGACAGACCTGAAGAAGCTAGCGAACTGGATGCGCACGGGCGACTCCTGAGAGGAGGACCTTTCGAACGGCCAAGTCTATCATGTCAGCACTCAGCAGCTGCATCAAGGCGCAAGCTTCAGCTCGCCTTCCCATCGGGCTACTACGGCGGCGGCCTGGCAGTTGGCGGGTGGCCCAGGTCCCCTTTGGTAAGACTGGGTGCCCCAGGTCCGGATTCTCGGACCTGGGAACAAGAAGCTTGCCAACCTCACAGCATCCTACATCCCAGGCCCCAGAGGCGGGAAACCCGGATACCTGAATTGATCAGGATAGGACTACGCAAGGAACATGCAATCCCCATAGCTGAAAAAGCGGTATTTTCCCTGGACCGCGTGACGATAGGCAGCCAGAACCCGTTCTCGCCCTGCAAAGGCGCTCACCAGCATCAGCAGACTCGACTCCGGCAGATGGAAATTCGTAAGCAGCGCGCCCACCAAGCGGAACTCGAAGCCGGGCGATATGAAAATCTCCGTCACGCCCGAATGCGGCTTGAGTTCGCCGCCGCCAGCCTGGAGCGCAGCCGCCGCGGCGGCTTCGAGCGTTCGCACCACCGTGGTTCCGACGGCCACAATGCGCCGGCCTTCGCTGACGGCCCGATTGACCGCCTCCGCGGCAGCCGCGGTGAGCGTATACCGCTCGCGGTGAAGGCGGACCTCCTCCAACCGCTCCACGCGCAGCGGCGCAAAGGTGCCGAGGCCAACGTGCAGCGTGATGCGCGCAACCTCAACCCCCTTTGCCTCAAGCGACTCAAGCATCTGTTGGGTAAAGTGCAGCCCCGCCGTGGGAGCGGCAACGGAGCCCCGCTCGCGCGAGAAGACGGTCTGGTAGCGCTCGCGATCCGCGTCCGCATCGGCGCGGCGAATGTAGGGCGGCAACGGCACGTGGCCGATGCGATCCAGCACGGCGAAGAAGTCGTCTACCGGCGCAAAACGCAGCAACCGCTCGCCGAAGCTGCCGCGTTCAAGGACTTCAGCTTCGAGCGCGATGGCGCCCGAGGGCCCGGGAAAGACCAGCCGCTCGCCGATGGCGACCTTCCTGCTTGGCCTGACGAGGGCGCGCCAACGGCTTTTTCCGGCCGGCTCGGTGAGAAGGACTTCGATGCGGCCGGTTGGCTTCTCATGGTCGCGGAGCAGAGTGCGGCGGGCATAGAGCCGCGCCGGAATCACGCGGCTGTCGTTGAGCACCAGCAAATCGCCCGCTTGGAGCAACGACGGAAAATCGGCAAAGCTCGCATCCCGCAAAGCGCCGTTGGCGCGATCCATCACCAACATGCGGCTCTGGCCACGTTCCGCGCTAGGCTCCTGCGCGATCAACTCCGCGGGTAGGTCGAAGTCGAAGTCGTCTACACGAAGGCCGTTCATGGCTCTGTCTTCTTTCTTGATCCTGCCCCGAAAGAGTGTTCGGCGCGATCCCACCCTAGCCGCAAAAATCCGCCGCGGCGGACGGCGAGGGTGGGGCACCCATTCTGTTTCCAATGATGTGCCGAAATCACAAGCAGGCCGTTCATGCCCTGGCCTTCTTGAAGTGATCCAGCGCCCGCAGGCGCGCGCGTTCGATGGCCGCCGTCAGCTCCTGGCGCTTGGGCTCAAATTCTTCCCCGGAAAGATCGGCGGGGACGCGCGTCCACTGCGCCCAACTGACGCAAATCCGGGTAAAAGGCTTGGGAATGAGAAACCGGTCCCAGGAGCGCATGGTCCAGGCGCGCTCGGGTTCCAGGTGGAAGGCGCCGATGGGCGCGCCGGTCATCTGCGCCAGCTTGATGGGGCCCATCTTGGTTTGGTAGATGGGGCCGAGCGGGCCGTCGGCGGTGAAGATGGCCGTCCTTCCACTTTCGATGATGTGCGCCAGGCCCAGCAGCCCCTCGCGCGCGCCCCGCGAACTCGACCCTCGCACGGCATCGAAGCCGAATCTCCTCAGGAAGCGCGTAACCAGCTCGCCGTCGAAGCTGCGGCTGATGAGAATGACGGCGTGGGAGCGGCGGAAATACACGGTGCAGGGCAGCACGCACTGGTGCCAGAAGCAGTAAATCTCCGGTCCGGGTTTTTCGCCAAAAAGGACGGGAATCACGCCCTCCTCGGCAATCACCTCAAAACGCCAGGTGAGGCCGACGACCCACACCAGCGCCGACACCACGCGTGGAACCACGGCCAGCACAAGACGCTGGACAAGAGTGAATTTGGGCTCGGCGCTCACTGTCTGATTTTAGCGGAGATAGCGGGGTTAGCGGAGTTAGCCGGCCGCAGGGCAAGCCAAATGCATCGAGCTTGCCTCCCGCTCGAACGCGACTCAACTGTAGCGCACCCAGCGCAGCAGCTCGGGCAGCGTGGCCCGCTTGCCATACATCAGGATGCCCACCCGATAGAGGCGCGAGGAGAACCACAGCGTGCCCCAGATGCTGAGGAGCATGAGGCCGATGGAAACCGCAAACTGCCATGCCGGTGGAATCTGCGAGGCCATGCGCAGGAACATGATGATGGGGGCGGTGGGCGGAAAGAATGAGGCCGCGATCGACCAGACGGAGTTGGAGTCGTTGATGATCAGCAGGATCATGGCAAAGCTGAGCCAGGTGGGCGCCGCGGCCAACGGCGTGTACATCTGCAGTTCCTGCTCGGTCTCGCAAGTGGCTGCAAGGCCGGCAAACAGCGAGCTGTAGAGCAAGTAACCGAGCACGAAGTAGACCGGGAAAAGCACACCCTCGGTCCATGAAAAGTGGAACGCGAAGTCGCCGGTCAGCAGCGCGGCGGCAAATGGAGAAACAAAAATCGCAGTCCCGGTAATCAGCCAGATGACGATTTGCGTCAGGCCCACGGCGCCCACGCCGATCAGCTTGCCGGCCAGCATATCGCTGGGTTTGGCCGTTGCCAGCATCACTTCGAAGATGCGCGAGGTCTTTTCCTGAATGATCGAGCGCGCCACGTTCATGCCGTAGATCATGGTGGTCATGGAAAGCAGAATCGCCATCACATAGCCCTTCCAGAAAGACGCTTGCGCATTGCTCTTGATCAGCGCGCCGTCTTTCTTCACCTGGAAGGTATCGATCGAAATGCCCTTCACCACGGCATCGGCTTCGGCCTCCTTCATTCCGGCGCCGGTCAAGTGCTCGTCCACGAGGCCATTGTTCAAGGCCTCCTTCAGCCGGGCGGTGGTTATAAAGTCGCCTGAAGCTTGCGAGATGTAGGTCGCCGTGGGCAGTCCTCCGGCCGGAGTCTCGATCCACAGCAGTCCGTCGATGGCCCTGGTTCTGACCTGATCCACGAGCGCGGCGCGGTCTTCGGGCCTGGCCGGGGCTACAACATCCACGGTGGCCTTTCCGTCATTGTCGCCGACCAGCCGGCTGCGAACGGCGTTGGCCAGCGCCGCGTCGCCGGCCGCGATGGTCAAATGTTTGTTGGCGCCCAGGCCAAGGCTGGAAAGGTAGCCCACGCCGACGATCAGCGCGAACACCGCCGGCAGTCCCACCGTGGTCGCCCTGAAGGCCCGCCCGCGTATCTGTTCCAGGTATTCCCGCCTGGCAATCAGGAAGATGTTACGCATCGGCCTTGCCTCCCACGGTCTGAATGAATATCTCTTCGAGCGAGGGCTCAATCAGCTCGAAACGGTAAATGGTGGCTACCCGAACGGCCTCGTGCAGCAGCTTTTGCGCGTTGCCGTGTTCCTTGAGCCGGATTTCGGCGTGGCCGGAAAAGTTTTTGGCCTCGGCGATCTCCCCGCTGTTCAGGAAATCGGAGCTGCCCTCAAACTCGACGATCACATGGTTGCGCTCGTAGCTGCCCTTGATCTCGCGCAAATTGCCCGCCAGCACCGCCTCGCCGTTATTGATCAGGCAGATCGAGTCGCACAACTTCTCCACCTGGTCCATGCGATGGGTGGAAAAAAGAATTGCCTTGCCCTGGTCCTTGAGCTCGAGCAAAGTGCGCTCCACCAGCACAGCATTCACCGGATCGAGGCCGGCGAAAGGCTCGTCCATGACGATAAGGCCAGGGTCGTGGAGCAGCGACGCAATAAACTGGATCTTCTGCTGCATGCCCTTGGAAAGCTCCTCGGTTTTCTTCAACAGAGCATCGGCGATCTCCATGCGCTTGGCCCATTCGATGGCCCGTTTGCGCGCCTCTTCCGCCGTGAGCCCGTGCAACTGGCCGAAGAAGACCAGTTGCTCCAGAACTTTCATTTTTTTGTAGAGGCCGCGCTCCTCGGGCAGATAGCCCACGCGCTCCAGGCTCTTGCGCTCGAAAGGCTTCCCGAAGAGCCCGATCCAGCCGGAGTCGGGAATCGTGATGCCCATCATCATGCGAATGGAACTGGTTTTGCCGGCTCCGTTCGGCCCCAGCAGGCCAAACATCTGGCCCGCGTCGATCGACAGACTCAGGTTGTGGACGGCAACCTTGTTCTCGTAGGCCTTGGTCACTCCCGCGAGTTCAACAACTGGCATGGATACCCCCGCCGCACTTGTTCTAGTCTCGGCGCCTGGTCAACCGGGGAACGGTCTCTGCAGCAGTGTAGCAAAGCCCGCTCCGCGCAGACTGCTCCTTGGCCCTGGCAGGCAGGGATGGGCAAAAGGGTTCCGGACGAGTCCGAATGCCTCCTCTGCGCCAGTTCAGCCGGCGCCCCTCTGCTTCGCGATACCGGTCAGATTCTCCCCGCATTGGTTCGATTCTCCCCGCCCCCATTACGTTTTCTATGAAAACCGCCACAAAATCAGGGCAAGGTACTACTAAAGGGTCACTTAAGTGCCGACAAAAGAGGGAGATTCAAGATTGTCAACAGCGGATAGATTTGTATCTGAATTTCGGAGACCAATATGGCGACACTTCTATCGATGTACGGATACGACAACGATGACGATTTAGTCGAATCTGGGTCCGTTTCCGGGCCGGCCCACAAGCCCCAGACCATCGCGGCACTTGATGTGCGTCAGGCAGTTCTCGAGGATCTTGCGCTAAAGACTCTCTATCTGTGCGGTTCGCTCTCCGTTCTTGAGCTATCCAACAGGACCCAGCTCAGCTACGAAGTGGCAAACGAACTGTTTTGCCGGCTGCGCGCGGAATTGCTCTGCCAGGTCACTGGAATGACCGGCACGGTCCCTCAGATCGCCATCACATCTCAGGGCAGATCGCGAGCTGTCGACCTTCTCGCCCAGAGCCATTATTCCGGCGCTGCGCCAGTGTCGTTTGAGAGCTACGCTGAGCAGACCAGGAAACAGAGCGTCAAGAAGATGGAGGTGCACGCCGCCGATGTCAAGCGGGCATTTTCCCATCTGGTCATCGAAAATGAGATGTTACGGCAGCTCGGAACAGCGCTCAACTCCGGTAGCTCCGTCTTTCTCTATGGCCCGCCTGGAACTGGAAAGACTACCGTGGCCGAAGGGCTATCGCGGGTGCTCGCCGACGATGAGGTTTGGATCCCGTACGCGGTGGAAGTGGATGGTCAGATCATTACGATTTACGATCCGTCAATCCACAAGCGTGTACCGGAGTCGGAGCCCAAAAACCACGACTCCCGCTGGGTGCTCTGCCATCGGCCCGCGGTTTTGGTCGGCGGAGAGTTGACGGCCGAGATGCTGGACTTGCAATTCAACCCGACTACAAAATTCTATGTCGCCCCCGCGCAGATAAAGGCCAATAACGGCGTCCTGATCATCGATGATTTCGGACGGCAGAGAATTCGCCCGGACGAACTGCTGAACCGCTGGGTCGTTCCCCTCGATCGGAGGATCGATTTTCTGACTCTGGCAGGAGGCAAGAAGATCGAGGTTCCGTTCGAAATGCTGATCGTATTTGCGTCCAATATGGATCCGGCCGAACTGGTGGATCCCGCCTTCCTGCGAAGGATTCAAACCAAGATCAAAATCGGCGAGGTTTCAGACGACAATTTCAATGAAATCTTCTGCCGGGTTGCCGCTCAGAATCAAGTCCCCTTTGACATCGGCATACCCAACGATCTGATCGATTTCATTCACGTCAGCCTGAAGCAAGAGTTGCGATCGTGCTATCCGCGGGATATTGTGAACCAGGTCTGCTGGGCCGCACAATATGAAGGCAGAAAGCCGTATCTCGATCGCACGGCTTTGAAACAGGCAGTTGAGGCTTACTTTCTGGCAAAGTCCTAGAGGCCCTCGATGGAGCCGCCTCCAGGAGTCTGTCGGGAATAGATTTTTCATCCTTAAGAATCAACTACTTACGAATTCTACATTTTTACGTAAGCAGTTGATTCTAAATTGGTTAGGGTGTGTTAATCTCCTGTTTCCGACACACTCCAAGTACGGCGACCGTGTGGTTGTGAAATGTCGACGATGAGGATCTGGGTGGCCCCAGGTCTCGTCCGCCGCGGCGGAAGACCTGGGAGACGACATATCCACACGGTCGCGGTACTGGAATCCGCGCCTTCTGCGGGAATCGCTGGGCCGGCAGATGGGCTCGCGGACAGCCGGTCACGCACGCGCCTTCAATGGCCGCAAATCTCTTCGAACACCCTCCTTCAGGCCAGCTTCATTGCATCCGGGTCCCAGTGGACGATTGCTCCGCGGTCGATGCTGAGATTGCTCAGCAGCGCGGCTCCGGCTGCACGGAACCCAAATACCGCATCTTCCACCACCGGCTTGCGGGATCGCACCGCTGCAAAGAAATTTCTGAAGTGGTCGTAGCTGTCGCTATATCCGTCCGGCGCTACATACTTCTCGTATCCCACCGGCGGCTCTCCTTCGGGGTGCGGGCGCGGATACTTCTTCCGGTAGTCCTCCAGAACGAGCTTTTGCATCGCTTCAGGGAAGGTATCAATCATCAATCCGGGTTCCTTCTCGCGCGGCACGCGGTTGACGCTCACGGAGTTGCCGGCGATCTCCATTGTGCCTTCCGAACCCGTAAAGATCAGCCCTTCGCTCTCCTCGCCGCCGTCCACAAAGTTCACGCGGAGGCTCAGGTTGAATCCCTCCCGATAGTCGAACAGACCCAGCATCACGTCCGGCACGTCCCTGCCGTCTTTCCAGAAGCGCAGTGCTCCGGTGGCCATGCCCCGCGTGGGCCCGTTGGACCCGGTAATGAAGTGTGTTCCGCTGAACAGGTGCACAAACAGGTCGCCGGCCACGCCGGTTCCGTAGGCCTTCCACTTGCGCCACTGGAAGAAGTGTTCGGCATTGAAGGGAATCTTCGGCGCGGTGCCCAAAAACCGCGGCCAGTCGCAGGTCTCCGTCGAGGCATCGGGCGGGACCGTGTAGCTCCAGGCGCCCACGGCCGAATTGCGATCCCAGCGCGCGGTCACCATGTTGAGCTGGCCGATGGCCCCCGCGGCGAGGAGTTCTTTCGCCTTGGCATAAATTACCGAGCTCACGCGCTGGCTGCCGATCTGGAGAATGCGTCCAGTTGAGTGCGCGGTCTCGATCATCGCCGGCCCATCCGCGTACAAATGGATCATCGGCTTCTCGCAATAAACATCCTTGCCGGCCTTCATGGCGTCCACCGAGGCTTGCTTGTGCCAATGATCGGGAGTGCCAATGATGACCGCATCGATGTCCTTGCGCGCCAGAATCTCGCCGTAGTCGCGCGTGGTAAAAATGTCGTCGCCCCAGATCTCCTTGCTGTGCTGCAGGCGGCCGTTGTAGCAGTCGGCCACGGCCAGCAGCTTAACGCCCGGAACCTGCACCGCAACCTTGGTATCAAACTGCCCCTGGCCCCCCGCGCCGATCAGCGCGATCTGAATGTTGTCGTTGGCTGAAACCGGCCTGGCCGGCTCGTTTTGCATAGCGGCCAACGCATGCAGCCTGGCTCCCAGCAACGTCCCCGCCGATGCCGCCCCCGCCGCCCTGAGAAAACTCCTGCGATTCAACTCGTTCACCTTAGCTCCTCCGAATTTCAAGCATTTTCCGCCGCATACAAACATACACCTCCCCGCCGCGGACTTTCTGCCGGCCTCGGGTGCGTAGTATCAATGATCAGGTTCGCCTCTGCTTTGCAGGTAAGGAGGATGGAGCCTATGACGTTGAAATCGTCGATTACCACCGCGAACGCAAAGGGGGAAATAGGGTGCCCCTGGTGCGCCCGGCTCATGGATGGAACTACCAGTACGTGACCACCTCGCCCGGAGAGATGCTGGCCGAGGAGTTTCTCAAGCCGTTGGGCTTGAGCCAGCACCGGCTGGCGATGAGCATTCATGTGCCGTCCACGCGGATCGGTGAAATTGTTCGCGGCAAGCGCGATCACTCCCGACACAGCCCTGCGCCTGGCCCGCTTCTTCGATAACAGCCCGGAGTTCTGGCTCAATCTTCAACAGATGCACGACCTCACCAAAGCCAAACTCGCCCTGACGAAAACCATCGAAACGGAGGTGCGTGTCTACCAACCAAGTGCGGCTTAGCGGGCGAGATTTATACAGATTTCTCCGTATTATTTGCGAAAGAAGGTTCCGGTGGGCTGGCCTGACGCTGGCATACTGGAAGCATGGCCAACCCAGAACATCTTGCCATCTTGAGGAAGGGCGTTGGGGCCTGGAATCAATGGCGCAACGAAGACCCCGCGGCCGTGCCCGACCTCCGGCAGGTTGACCTCCACGGCGTGGAACTCCTCGGGGCGGACCTCCGCAGGGTGGGCCTCTTCTACCGCCCGAAGGATATCTTTGGAGCGGAGCTCACTTGCGTGGACCTCTGTAGAGCGAATTTCAGCGGGACGGACCTCAGAGGGGCGAACCTGGGGGCGACAAGCCTTCTGGTGTTTAATGAAGTGGCGGCGGATCTCCATGAGGCGAGCTTCATTAACGCACAGCTCCGCTCCGCAGACCTCAGCGCTGTGGACCTCAGCAAGGCGAACCTCAGCGGGGCGGACCTCTCCCATTCGAGGGTCATCAAGGCGAACCTCTGGGGCGCAAACCTCAGCGGGGCGTCACTCGTCGGGGCGGATTTGAGCTCGGCGGACCTGACCGGGGCGAATCTCACCGGAGCCTATATCGGGATGGCAAACCTCAGCCATACAAAGCTCGACCAAGCGGACCTCAGCGGGGCGCACCTCGGGCACACGACCTTCGCCAACATCAATTTAAGCGCGGTGAAGGGGCTAGAAACCGTAGACCATATCGGTCCATCCAGCATCGGCATCGACACGATCTATAAATCCAAAGGCAAGATTCCGCACGTCTTTCTGCGTGGGGCCGGCGTTCCCGAGAACTTCATTGAGTACATGGCTTCGCTGGTTGGTGCGGGCATCGAGTTCTATTCCCTGTTCATCAGCTATTCAACCCACGATCAGGAGTTTGCCGATAGGCTATACGCTGATTTGCAAGCCAAGGGCGTCCGCTGCTGGTTCGCTCCCCACAAAATGCGCGGCGGCTTGAAGGTCTACGAGCAGATCGACGAGGCCATTCGCGTGTATGACAGGCTGTTGCTCATCCTCTCCCCGGCCAGCATGGAGAGCGAATGGGTGAAGACGGAAACATTCAAGGCCCGCGAACGGGAGATCAAGGAAGGCCGGCGCGTCCTCTTCCCGATCCGCTTGTGCTCATTCGAAGCGCTGCGCGACTGGAAGCTATTTGATGCTGATACGGGCAAGGACCTGGCCCGCGAGATTCGCGAGTATTTCATCCCCGATTTCAGCAACTGGAAGGATCACGACTCCTGCCGGACAGCGTTCGACAGACTCCTCGGCGACCTCCATGGCAAACCCGAGCCTCCTTCCGCCTGACCCTCATCGTTTGACCGGAATGCGGCGTCCATGACCCCCAGCAAACGGGGAACCAAAGGTCGCGTGGCCGCGTATCTCCGCTCTGAGCGGAGCACTGCTCGGAGCGGGGAGAACGTATGAAGCGGATTGCGATTGCGACTCTGTTCGGCTTGGGTGCAGGTGTGATTTGCGCGACCCTGGCATTTTCCGGCGGCCTACTGAAGTTCAACGCCGTAACTTTGCTGTGGGTCCTGCTGAACAGGGCGGTGATGGGCTTTGCCATCGGCGCCTCCAGCCTGAAACTGCCCTGGGCCTGGAACGGCATCGTCATGGGGCTGGTGGTGGGATCGATCTTCTCTTATTTCCTTTTCATGAATCTGGGAGCAGGGATGTTTCCCCTGATTAATTTCTTTGCCAATGGAATCTTCGGCTTGATGATCGAGTTCTTCACGACAGTAGTGTGCAAGCAGCGGGCGCTCGCGCCCACGTAGACCAAAGCACGAGCCGTGCCGGCCTAAAACTCCATCGGGATCAGCAGACACTCTGAGGCCGCCCGGAGAACTGCGCCGCCCGGCATTCACGGCACCGACGGCGCCGGGTGTTCGGCGAGCCTGAGCCGCTGGGATTCGACCTCGGTCCCCGGCCGGTTGTAGCATCCAAACTGTGCCCGGCCTCGATACTCCTGTGATGTACGTGCGCGGCGTTGGTCCGAAGGTGGCGGAGATGCTCGCCGTCAAGGGCATCCAGACCGCCGAGGACCTGCTCTACCACCTGCCCTTCCGCTATGAGGACCGCCAGCACCCGCGCAGCCTGGACGAACTGAAGCCCGGCGAGATGGCCAGCGTCATCGCCGAGGTGCGCGGCTCGGCGCTGTTGCGCACCCGCAGGATGCCCATCTTCGAGTTGACCGTGGGGCAGGACCGCGGCGCGTTGAAGTGCATCTGGTTCAACGGAAGCTATTTGAGCGGCAAGTTTCACGCCGGGCAGACGGTGGCCGTCTACGGACGGGTCGAGCCGTCGCGCTCCACAAGCAATTTGAAGATGATCCAGCCGCAGTTCGAGGTGCTGCCCGACGCCATGGACGACGCCGAAACGCGGCTCCTTGAAGTGGGCCGCATTACGCCGGTCTACGAGTCGCTGGGCGGCGCGCGGCTGGCCTCGCGCTGGCAGCGCAAGACGATCTTCAACCTGCTGGAGGCGGTGTGCGGCGCGGTGCCGGAGTGCCTGCCGAGGGAGATGCTGGCCCGGCTCGACTTGCCGGATCGCGAGACCGCGCTGCGCGAGGTTCATTTTCCGCCTGAAGGCACGCCTTTTGCCCAGTTGCAAAGCTGGGCGACGCCCTCTCATCGGCGGCTGATCTTCGAGGAGCTGTTCTTTCTGGAACTGGGCCTGGAGCTGAAGCGCCGCCGCATGAGGGAGCGCGCCGGCATCGCGTTTGCCACCACCGACAAGGTTCGCGAAGCCATCCGCGAGGTGCTGCCCTTTCATCCCACCAAGGCGCAGAAGCGGGCGCTGGGCGAGATTGTGGCCGACATGCGCAGCGCGAGCCCCATGCGCCGCCTGCTGCAGGGCGATGTGGGATCGGGCAAGACCATCGTCGCCCTGCAGGCCATGCTGGTGGCCATGGAAAACGGCTACCAGGCGGCGCTGATGGCGCCCACCGAGATACTGGCCACGCAGCACTTTCTGGCCGCGCGCAAACTGCTGGAGCGGTCGAGCCGCAAGCCGCGCGTGGTGCTGCTCACCGGCTCTCTCGATGAAGACCGCAAGCGCCACACCCGCGGCGAGATCAACCGCGGCGAGGCGGAACTGGTGATCGGGACTCATGCCCTCATTGAGGAAAAAGTCGAGTTCGACCGGCTGGGGCTGGTGGTGGTGGACGAGCAGCACCGCTTCGGCGTGTTGCAACGCTTCAAGCTGATGAAGAAACCCAACCAGGCGGAACCGGATGTGCTGGTAATGACCGCAACGCCGATTCCCCGCACGCTGGCGCTGTCGCTCTACGGCGATCTGGACGTGAGCGTCCTGGATGAGCTGCCGCCGGGACGGACGCCCATCGTCACGCGCCGGGTTCCGGGCGAGGAAGCGGAAAAAGTGTGGGAGTTCGTTCGCAAGCAGGTGGCGCAGGGCCGGCAGGCCTACATCGTCTACCCGGTGATCGAGGGGACCAAAGAGGACCAGCCGGAGCTGGATTTCTCCCACGACGACGCCGAGGCCGGCCTTGAGCCGCCGCCACTCCCCGCTCGCAAATCCATCCGAAAGGGCAAGACGGCGGAGCTGTTCCCGAAGGCCGCGCAGGAAGCGAATCCTGGGGCCAAGTCCGGGCTCAAATCCGCCGTGGAGATGCACGAGAAGCTGCGCACCGGCCCGCTCGCCGGCCTGCGCGTCGCGCTGCTCCATGGCCGCCTGGATGCCGACGAGAAAGACATCATCATGCGCCGCTTTCAGCGCGGCGAGATCGACGTGCTGGTGGCCACCACCGTCATCGAGGTCGGCGTCGATGTGCCCAACGCCACCCTTATGGTGGTGGAGCACGCGGAGCGATTTGGCTTGGCGCAGTTGCACCAGTTGCGCGGCCGGGTGGGCCGTGGAGCGGCCAAAAGCTACTGTATTCTGATGACCGGCCCGCGCGTCTCACCGCTCGGCGAGGAACGCCTGAACGCCATGGTGCGCACCCAGGACGGATTCGAGCTGGCGGAGCTGGACTTGAACCTGCGCGGCCCCGGCGAGTTTTTCGGAACCCGCCAGGCCGGCCTGCCCGACTTTCGCGTAGCCAACCTGGTGCGCGACCGGCAGTTGCTGGAGCTGGCCAAGATGGAGGCCGCCCGCTTTGCCAACGCTCCCGGCCCCCATAAAGCCCGGACCGGCGAAGTAACTGACGCCGAGCGGGCGCGCGTGTGGGCGCGGCTCAAAGAGGCGTGGCAGCGCCGCTACGGCCTGGTGGAGGCCGGTTGAAAGCGTAACCGGCCTTTGCTACGATCAGTGCCGTCCGGCTTCGCCCGGAGGTTGACGAATCCAATGTTGCGAGTCGCGCTTTTCTTCGCCGCATCCGCCGCCATCCTTCCGTTGTCATGGCGGTCGCTCAAGGATTGGCGCACGCACGGCTTCTATCGGTTTTTCGCGTTTGAGCTGCTGCTGGCCCTGATCCTGATCAACGCGCCGATGTGGTTTCGCAACCCGCTTTCGGTTCGCCAACTGGTTTCATGGTTGCTCGGAGCCGTCTCGATCGGGCTGGCTATCGAAGGCTTCCGGCTGCTGCGCGTGATCGGCCGGCCTCGGCCAATCGCCGCCCCGACCGCCAATCTCCCCTTTGAGAACACGACTACGCTGGTTACGATAGGCGCGTATCGCTGGATAAGGCATCCTTTGTACGCTTCCTTGCTTGCGCTGGCCTGGGGCGCGTACCTCAAAAGTCCGCTCGGGGCCGGTTCCGTGGCGCTGACCCTGGGCGCAAGCGGCTTTCTGCTGGCGACAGCAATGGCCGAGGAACGGGAGAATCTCAAGCGGTTCGGCGCGGCCTATGCTGATTACATGGAGAATACGCGGCGATTTATTCCATTTCTGTTCTGAAATCGGAATCGAAGCGGGCCGTTCCGGATGGATCCGATGGCCCGATCAGGCCGCTTCCGGGGCCGCGGAGCCATGCACCATCTCCACCGGAAATGTTTGAATCTCCAGGTCGATGCTGGCGATCTCGGCGCCGCAGTCGCGCAGATGGCTGCGGGTGCACTGGCACAGCTCAGTAAAGCGGATATGCCCGCTCTGGCTCAGTTCCAGCCCCGCGGCGATCAACACACTGTAGATATCCACACAGGCTTGGCGCTCGAACTCGAACAACATGTTCACTGCGCCGGTATCGTTTGCGCCGCGGCTCAGAACCCAGCCCCCACAGCCGAGAATGGCGCCGGTGAGGGTCTGGACCAGTCGAGAGGGCTCCTCGATGGAGACGGCCTTCATCTGCATCGCCCAAGGTATGCTCATCGCTTGCCCCGCGTCGCGGCTTGGCATTGTCAGCCTCACACCGGTCTTATCGGAGCCGCGCAGAACAGCATAACGATTGTGCAGGAGTTGAACGGCCCTTGACCGGCTTTGAAACATCCGCGCATCACACGGATCCGGCGGTCCTTTCAACTGGTAATTGGAGGCGCGCCGGCCAACCCTTGCGAGGCCACGATTCCACGCCGGCAGCGGCGAACCGGAATGGCCACAAACGCAACAAAAGCAAAATGATGTAGCTTGATAGACAGCATGATCATCGGCTCCGGAATCGATCTGGTAGAGATTGGGCGCATCCAGCAGTCCATGGACCGCTATGGCAGCCGCTTTCTCGACCGTGTGTACACCGGCGCGGAACAGGCCTACTGCCGGCGCAAGCACAAGTCCGCGGAAAGCTTTGCCGCCCGGTTTGCCGCCAAGGAAGCAGGAGCCAAGGCCCTGGGAACGGGCATCAGCCAAGGCGTAAGCTGGCTGGAGATCGAGGTCGTCCGCCAACCGTCCGGAAGGCCTTCTCTACAGCTTCACGGGCGCGCCGCCGAGATTGCCGCCCGCCTGGGCGTCGTCCACGCGGCGCTTTCCATCACCCATACCGCCGAGCTTGCCATGGCCAGTGTGGTGCTCGAGGACGGGCGCTAGCGCCGCCCCTTCTGCTATCCTCAAGGCGATAACCTGCTCATTTCAGCCAAGGGAGCATCGTGCCAAGCCGCAAAGAGATTCAATGGGCGCAACTGAGAGTGGGAGCGTTGGTCCTGGCGGCCATGGCCGTGCTGGTGGGGCTCATTATCCTCATGTCCGGCTCCACAGGCGGGCTGTTTGCGCGCAAGCTGGTGCTCCGTTCCTACTTTGAGAATGCCGCGGGGGTCAAGGATGGAGCGCCGGTGACGCTGGAAGGCGTGACCATCGGCAATGTGGTTCATATCCGCGTGGTCCCCGATCGCGAACCCACGCCCGTAGAGGTGACCATGCAGGTGGGCCGCGAATTTCTGCCCGATCTGCACACGGATTCGACCGCATCGATCGCGCAGGCCGGCGTTCTGGGTGACAGCTATGTGGATATCAGCTCGGTCCACGCCAGCGGGCCGCCGCCTGCCAACAACGCAGAGCTCAGGGCGTCCGGCGCACCCAGCATTCAGGACGTGATCCGCACCAGCGAGGATTCCATTACCCAGGTCCAGACGCTGATGCGCAAGATTGAGTTGCTGGTCGATACGCTCAATTCCAAGCGCGGCACCGCGGGCCAGCTGATCAACGACCCCGAACTCGGCAGAAAGATCACGCTCATCGCCACCGATCTTCAGACCATTACCGGCGCCATCGCCCAGGGCAAAGGCTCGCTGGGCAAACTGATCACCGACGATACGCTCTACACGCGCGCCAATTCGGCCATCGACCGGCTGGACAAGATCACCACCGCCCTCGACGAGGGCAAGGGCAGCGCGGGAAAGCTGCTCAAAGACGACTCGTTCTACAACAATCTGAACGCCGCCGTCTCCAATGCCAATCAACTGGTGGCCGAGATCAACTCCGGCAAGGGTTCGATAGGAAAACTGGTCAAGGACCCCGCCTTCGCGCAAAAGCTTGACGATACCGTGACGCGCCTGGACAAGATTCTCACCAGCGTGGACGAGGGCAAGGGCACGCTCGGGCAGTTGGTGGTGAACCGCTCCCTTTACGACCACGCCGACCAGACCCTGGATCAGACCCAGCAGTTCGTGAAGAGCATTCGCGAAGACCCGAAAAAGTATCTGATCATTCGCATGAAGGTTTTCTGAGAGCCGCGGTCCACCACTCATTGAGAGCATGTGCGCCGGGAGATGGATCCGGATAAAGAGGCCGAGTCGCCACTAAAACGAGAAATACGGCTAACTTGCCGGCTCGCCGGCCTGCTGCCCTCGGAACATCTTCCAGAACTCTTGAAACCCCTTCAGCCGCACCACCTGGAAGTAGTCGCTGGCCACAAAGTAGAAGATCGTGGCCACGGCAATTATCCCGTGCATGGCGTCGGGGCCGAGTTGATCGCTGAAGGGCAGGGGCGCGGCGGACAGCACCATGGCCAGCACGATGAGCGCCAGGTTCACGATGCCCATCACCAGGTTGATCTCGACCAGCTTGCCGGTGAACGCCTTTCCCAGCCGCAGACTGCGCGCCAATGCCTGAGCCGGATTGCAGTCTTCCAGCAGCATCACCAGCGGAGCGATGAGGAGCGCCCAGCTCACCAGCGCCCATGCCGTGAAAAATCCCAGCGAAAGAAAGATCGCCCAGAACGAGTAGCCCACGAGGTCCGGCTCGCCGGCAGCGGTGATGTGCGTGGCCGCCACCCACTCGATGGAGCGGAACCATCCCCAGCAGGTTGCGCCCAGAAGGGCCAGCCATGCGGCCTGCAACGCGATCATCTCCAAAATCCGAAGACCATGGAGCCGGAAGGGCAGCCGCGGGGCAAGACCTGAATTAAGCCGCTTCAAAACCAGGCCGCGGCCCAATCCGGAGACAACCACCCAGGCCAGCGCGGCCACCGGAGCCAGCCAGCGCAGTACCGCAATTACGTGCGGTTGGTAAAGCGCCCATGCGTTGGCAAGCTGCACCGCGGCCACCCAGGGGTTTTGCGGGTCGATCGCATTGAGTCCCGCGGACTCCGGCGGCAGCACGGCGAGAATTTTCTGGGATTGCATCCAGCAGACAAAGAAGAAGGGCACGCCGAAGAGCCAGCGCCATGCTACCTCGATTGCGGTGAGCGAAGGCCGCGCGAAGACCCAGCCCATCTGGCCGACCAGCGACTGGGTTCCGCGCAGGGGCTGAGCCATGAAACTCCTCATCAAACAAAGCGGGTTGAGGTTCGTGGTTTCCGGCTCTTGCGAGAAAAACTACGACTCCTCATTCGTTCTTATTGAAATGAATCGCGATCTGAGATACGCACTCTAGAATCAACCACAAAATAGCAGTGTAGAACAGTATGGAGAAGACGAAAGATTCGGACGCTGCGAGCATAAATGCAATAGCAGAGTGTTCTTTTGGCGCAAATATGTTTACAAATATCCCAGGGGGAGCCGCAATCGCATCGCTTATTTTCACAAAGATAAGGCTGGTCCTGGGACCAACTGCCGCGATTGGCAAAATAATCATAACGATGTTGATAAATAGCGACGCCACTACTGCCTGGACAAACTGGCGCTTTCCAACATTGATCTTCTTCACGACTCCTCCTACGGGCATGCCGCAGGGAATCTTGGCGTGCATTGCGCTCCTATTCTATTTCACCACCAGGTTCACCAGCTTGCCCGGCACCACAATCACTTTGACCACGGTCTTGCCCGCCGTGCGCGACTGCACCTTTCCGTCGGCCAGCGCCGCCGCCTCAATGGCCTCGGGCCCGGCGTCGGCGGCCACTCGCACCACGGTTACCAGCTTGCCGTTGATCTGCACGGGAATCTCCAACTCATCTTCCTTCGCCAGCACGGGGTCGCTCGGGGGCCAGGGAGCGCGCAGCACCGAGCGATATTCACCCTGGGCTTCGCCCAGCTCCTCCCACAGTTCCGCCGCAAGATACGGAGCAAAAGGCGCCAGCAGCAGCACCAGCGAACGCAGCAGCTCGCGCACCACCGGCGCGCCGACCTCGCCAGCCGCCAGTTGCGCGTCCGCGGCTTGAATATCGTTCACCAGCTCCATGATGGCCGCCACGCAAGTGTTGAAGTGCCAGCGACCCTCAAAGTCCAGCGTGATCTTGGCGATGGTCTGGTGCAGCTTGCGCAGCAGCCGGAGCGATGTGCCGCTGGGCGCGCCAGTCTGCCGGGTGGGCTGCTGGCCGCGCCCTGCACGCGCCACCGGCGCATACTTCACAGCCAGCCGCCAGACGCGGCCCAAAAAGCGGCTCACCCCGGCCACGCCATCCTCCTGCCAGTCCAGATCGCGGTCCGGCGGAGCGGCAAACAAGGAGTACATGCGCGCGGCGTCGGCGCCGTGGCGGGCAACCATGTCGTCGGGCGAAACCACGTTGCCCTTCGACTTGGACATCTTGGCTCCGTCCTTGATGACCATGCCCTGCGCGAACAGCCGCCGCACTGGCTCGTCGTTCACGATCAGCCCCAAATCGCGCATGACCATGGTCCAGAAGCGCGAGTAGATCAGGTGCAGAATCGCGTGCTCCACGCCGCCGATGTACTGGTCGATGGGAAACCAGTACTGCGCGATTTTGGGATCGAACGGCGCATTCGCGTTCCTGGCGTCGGTGTAACGGTAGAAGTACCAGCTGGAATCGACAAATGTGTCCATGGTGTCGGTCTCGCGCCGGGCCGGTCCGCCGCACCTGGGACAGGTTGTGTTCACAAACTCCGGCACACGGCCCAGCGGCGAGCCGCCCTGCTGCGTGATCTCAATCTGCGCGGGCAGCAACACCGGCAACTGGTCGTCCGGCACCTGCACCAGCCCGTCCCGCTCACAGTGAATCATGGGGATCGGCGTGCCCCAGTAGCGCTGCCGGCTCACACCCCAGTCCTTCAGCCGGAAGGTGACCTTTCCTGCGCCGAATGCACCGCGCTCTGCAATCTCCTGGAGTTGCTTCTGAGCTTCCGTGCAGCTCAGCCCGTCGTATTCGCCGGAGTTGACGAGCACACCGTCTTCCGAGGTAAAGGGCAGGCGCTCCGCGCCCTCGATCTCCTGGACCGGCCGGATCACTTCGACAATGGGCAGGCCGTATTTTGTTGCGAACTCAAAGTCCCGCTCATCGTGCCCCGGAACGCTCATGATGGCGCCGGTTCCATAGTCGGCCAGGATATAGTTGGCCACCCAGATGGGCACGCGCTGGCCGTTATACGGATTAATGGCAAATCGCCCGGTCGGAACTCCGTGCTTCTCGATCGCGCCCACGTCGCCCGATTCGCGAGCCTTCTTCTGCTGCTCGATCAGTTCGTCAACCTGCGCCTTCAGTTCCGGACTCGTCGCGGTAAAACTCGCCACCAGTGCGTACTCCGGCGCCAGTTGCACGCTGGTCGCGCCGAAGATCGTATCCACGCGGGTGGTAAAGACGCGAATGCGCTGGCGGTCGGTTCCCTGTTGCCTATTCCATATTCCCTGTTCCCTGGCCTCCGTTTCCTCGTCTCCCTCTTCATCGAGGAAAAAGTCCACTTCCGTTCCCTCGCTGCGCCCGATCCAGTTGCGCTGCATGGTGCGGACCTTCTCGGGCCAGCCATCGAGCTTGTCGAGACCATCCAGCAACTCCTGGGCGTAGGCGGTGATGCGGAAGAACCACTGCACCAGGTCGCGCTGCTCGACCAACGTGCCCTCATGCCGCCAGCAGCAGCCATCCACCACTTGCTCGTTGGCCAGCACCGTGGCGCACTCCGGGCACCAGTTCACCTTGCTCTTCTTGCGATAGGCCAGCCCTTTTTCATACATGCGCAGGAAGAACCACTGGTTCCAGCGGTAGTAGTCGGGCAAGCAGGTGGTGATTTCGGTGGCCCAGTCAAAGCCCATGCCCAAGCGCTGAAACTGCCGCTTCATAGCGGCGATGTTCGCGAGCGTCCACTCGCGCGGAGGGGTATTGTTCTTGAGCGCGGCATTCTCGGCCGGCAGCCCGAAGGCGTCCCAGCCCATGGGGTGGAGCACGTTGTAGCCGCGCATCCACATGTGCCGCGCCAGCGCGTCGCCGATCGCGTAGTTGCGCACATGCCCCATGTGCAACTGCCCGCTGGGATAGGGCAGCATCTCCAGCACGTAATACTTGGGCTTGGCGCAGGAAACAGGCTCGGCCGCGTACAGCTTGGGGTCCGTGGCCCACCGTGACTGCCATTTAGGCTCAATCGCCGCCGGGTCGTAGCGCAGTTCTTTGTCTTCCGCCATAAGGGCTAGTTTAAACGGAGCGGCGTCTATTGCGGGGTTGGAGCCGGTTGCTGGCAGGGAACCTGATTCATCTCCTGGGTCGAGATCTCGTAGCCCTCCGGCGGATGGAGGCTAGCCGGATCCGGTTGACCCGGGCTGAACTTTACCAATTCGGTGATTCTCTTACCGTTCTCAGGGTCGTCATCCACCTCGCGCACCGTCAGACCGATTCCATCGACGTTCACCTGCCACGTTTCTCTTGTGCTCACAAGCGGCTTGCTGTTGCCGGCTGCGCCCGCCGGCGTTGTCTGCGTAACCCGGCTGCCGTGCGCCTCAAAGCCCTGGATTGTCTGAGTACCAAGGTGCTCGATCGTTGTTTCCACCTGCCCGGGCTTCGAGACCGTAGGAGTCCTTGCGGTAAGCCCGGTCGGGGGGCCAGCCATCTGGAGGACTTTGCCGCTCGACTGACCATCGGCGGTCGAGTCGGTGGAGACGTTCTCTGGCGTTATAACCCAACAGGACGTGCGGCCCGGTTCCTGCGAAGGTCTGGTCACTACTGTGGCAAGGCTCGTTCGGGAATCCCATCTGGAAATGGTACGAGCTACCGGGTCAGAAACGCTGACCTTGGTCGTCGCTGTCTCGTCACTGGATGCCGGAATGGTCGTTATCGCAGTCATCGTGCGTCCCTGCGCGTCCACTGCCCTGACTTCGGTAAATTCGTGGGTGATGTTCGATCCATTGGCCAATGTCTTCACGGTGGTAACTTCGAACTCCGCGATGTAGGGCTCGGGTCCGCTGCGCGCAGTGGCGCCGTTGGGCACCATGTTTTGCCCCCCGGAGACTTGGCCCCAGACCGGCAGCGCAAGACTTGTGGCCGCAAGAGTCGTTAATACTCGCAGAATGCTTGCACGCAACGTACACACCTCCAGCCCGCAACATATTCGCACAAAGTGTCATTCGCGGTCGAGCCGGCGCGACTGACAGGGCCCGGTGTTCACGGCGATAGTCTTCGCCGCTGGCGTGCAGCGCAGTTCCTCAGCAAAAGTCCTTCCCTGTCGGGAAACGTCTGAAACTTCGTCACACACTCAGCGTAACAGGCGCGAGACCAGGGATGAACTCGCCGGGATCGACCGCTAATACTATCAATGTTCGCTCATGATTGCTTTTATTTACAGCCTTTTCTGATCAATTTTGCTCATCTTCGACAAATAGACCGGAAATCAGGTGCAAATGATCCGTGCCAGACGGGCCGACGAGCAAGCCGAAAATCTCAAAACCTATTGCAACAGGCTCTTGAGCACCCTTACGTTCCGCTCTTCATCACCGGGGTCGTCCACCGGGGTCTCGGCGATGAACGCGGCATGGGCAAACCGGCCGTCGTTCAAGAGGCGCCGGAAGGGTTCGACGCCCATGGCGCCCTGTCCGATGTGCTCGTGCCGGTCGAGTTTGGAGCCGCGCTCGGCCTTGGCGTCGTTGCAGTGCCAAACGCGCACCGCGTCAAGGCCCACCGTCGAGGCGACCTGCGCCATCGTCTCCTCGTAGCCCTCGGCGGTCACCAGGTCGTACCCGGCCACGTGGGTGTGGCAGGTATCCAGGCACACGCCCACCGGTGCGGTCGCCCTGAGCCGCTCTGCCAGCTCAGCCACCTGCTCGAAGCTGCCGCCCAGGGAGAACTCCGCCCCGGCTGTGTTTTCGATGAGGATGTGGAATGGTGTGCCGTGCCACGGGAGCCCGTCGATGGCCCGCGCAATCGAGTCCGCGGCCAGTTTCAGGCCTTCGTCGCGGGAGAGCCCCTTCCAGGAGCCGGGATGCAGGACCAGGTACTCCGCTCCCAAGGCCAGCGCCCGCTCGATTTCGCCGCGAAACGCCGCGACGCTCTTCTCGCGCACCTCGTTCGACTGGCTGCATACGTTCACGAGGTAGCTGGTGTGGATCACCAGTGGCCCCACGTCGAGCTTGGCGCGCAGCTCTTTCATGCGGACGGCCTGCTTGGGGTCCACCCTGAACGCGCGCCACATGCGCGGACTGGACGAAAAAATTTGCAACGTATTGGCGCCAATCTCCCGCGCCCGCTCCACGGCGTTCGACGCCCCGCCCGCCGTGCCCAGATGCACCCCAATCCGCTTTGCCATGCGAACAGTCTAATTGGCCTATCAGAGTGGCCGTTCGAGCGATTGCGCTTTCCCACCCTTGCGACGAAAAGCAGTCGCAAGGATGGGGCACCCAGCTTATGTGGGGAATCGAGAAATGGCACGTTCGCCTTCGTGGTCTCCCAGGTCTCAGAATCGAGACTTGGGGCACCCGGCTTTTGTGGTGCATTTGGGGGTAAAAACACGGTGGGTTCTGGTAGGTCAGGCGGGTTGTTTTGGCGGGTCGGGCGGCCCGGTCGGTCCCGCGGCCACCTGGTCTTGCCAGCCGGGCAGCCGCTGGTCGCCGGTGATGAGGCGGGCGCCGCGGGTGAAGGTGAAGTAGGTCCAGATCCAGGCGGCGAAGACGGAGAGGCGGTTGCGGAAGCCGATGAGGAAGAAGATGTGGACGGTGAGCCAGGTGAGCCAGGCGGGAAAGCCGCTGATGTGGGCTTTGAAGGGCCATTCGACCTTGGCCACCGCGTCCATGCGGCCGATGGTGGCCATGTCGCCCTTGTCGAAGTAGCGGAAGGCTGGGCGCGGCGCGCCTCTCAGGTCGGCGGCGAGGATTTTGGCCAGGTGATCGCCCATCTGCATGGCCGGCTGGGCGACGCCGGGAACCTGGTGACCGTCCTGCTCCAGGTGGGCCAGGTCGCCGAGGACAAAGACGTTGGAAAGGCCGGAGGGATTAAGGCGGTCGTCGACCAGGACGCAGCCGCGGCGGTCGAGCGGCGCGCCCAGAAGCTTGCCCAGGGGCGAGGCCTGCACGCCGGCGGCCCAGAGGGTGACGACGGCGTCGATGCGCTTGCTGCCGGTGCTGCCCGTGGCTTCGACCCAGCCGGGGCCGATCGCGGTGACGTGGGTCTGGGTGTGGACTTCGACGCCGAGGCGGGTGAGGGCGGCCTCGGCCTTGGCGGAAAGGTCGGGCGGGTAGGCGCCGAGGACGCGCGGCGAGCCTTCGAGGAGCAGGACACGGGATTTGGCGGGATCGATGTGGCGGAAGTCGCGGCGCATGTAGAGCTGGGCGATGTCGCTGATGGCGCCGGCCAACTCCACGCCGGTGGGGCCCGCGCCGATGACGACGAAGTTGAGGGGCGGGTGCCAGCCGTGCTCGAGCATCTGGCGCTCGGCAAGCTCGAAGGCCAGCAGCACGCGGCGGCGGATTTCAGTGGCGTCTTCGATGGTCTTGAGGCCGGGGGCGAGCGGCGCCCACTCGTCCCTGCCGAAATAGGAGTGGGTGGCGCCGGTGGCAAGCACCAGGTAGTCGTAGGCCAGGCGGGCGCCGGAGCCCAGGGCGATGGTGCGGGCGGAGACGTCGATGGCGGTGACCTCGTCCATGAGCACGTCGGTGCTGGGGTGGTTGCGCAGCATGGTGCGGATGGGCTGGGCGATGTCGGCCGGGGAGAGGACGGCGAGAGCGACTTGGTAAAGAAGGGGCTGAAAGGTGTGGTGGTTGCGGCGGTCGACTACGGTGACGTCGACGGGAAGATGGGCCAGGCCGTTGGCGGCGTGGAGGCCGGCAAAGCCGCCGCCGATGATGATTACGCGGGGGCGGGTAGGTTGCTGCAGGGGTTTGGTGGGTTCGCCCAAAGTTTGATGCCTCCCTATCCATGATGCGGGATGGAGGCGATTGGTGGCAGGCGGGTGGGGTTTCGCAGGCCAATGCGTGATGGATGGCGGCGCGCAGGTTTTCGTGGCCTCGCACCCTTGCGACAGTCTTTTCCTCGAAAAGCAGTCGCAAAGATGGGGCACGGAGCATTGGTAGTTGGGAAGGTTCGATTCTGAGACTTGGAAGACCACGAAGCCCAACCAGCCGCGGCCCTGGGAGGAACGGCAGCCCCTGGGGCTCCGCCTCCCGACAATTGCATACAACGCTCTTGTCCAAACTGCACAACTGCACACCGCCATTCGCGCAAATCCGATAACCTGAAGCCGCACGATTACCCTCAAAACGATGGCCAGGACCTTTCCATTTACCCACAAACCGGAAAGCTTCAGCCCGTCATTTTCGACTGCCCAACTCACCCCTGTTCCCTGTTCTCTATTCCCTGTTCCCTATTCCCTATTCCCTACCCTCTGCCCCCCGGCCCACCCCATGCGGTAAGCTGGTGCGGGGGTACTTTCGATGAGTTTTCGCGCCCTGAGCCGTCTGGCTCTTGCGTCGCTGGCACTGGTCTTCGGCCTCGGCCTGGCGGCCCAGCAATCGGCCGTGTCCGAGGCGCCCAATCCGGCCCTGCTGGTCGTTCATGTCGACAACGGTCCCAACTCGGCAAAGGCGCAAAGCCAGCATTATGTGGTGCTTGTCTCGCTCGACGGCTTCCGCTGGGACTACGCCAAGCGCGACGGAGCCGCCCATCTGCTGGCCCTCGGCAAACGCGGCGTCTGGGCTCCGGAAGGCATGCTGCCCAGCTATCCCTCCCTCACGTTTCCCAACCACTTCACCATCGTCACCGGCCTTTATCCCGAGCACCACGGCCTGGTCGCCAACAGCTTCTATGACCCGGCCACACAGACCCGCTACGCCATCTCCGACCCCCAGGCAGTCACCGACGGCGCCTGGTATAACGGTATTCCTTTGTGGAGTTTAGCCGAGAGCCAGGGGATGCGCTCCGCGTGTCTGTTCTGGCCCGGCTCCGAGGCCAAGATCGCCGGCTTCCAACCCACATACTATCTGCATTTCGACGATAAGATCGACGATATGGCCCGCATCCGGCAGGTGCTCGCCTGGCTCCGCCTGCCGGCGGCGGATCGCCCTCATTTCATTACCCTTTACTACTCCGAGCCCGACCACGAAGGCCACGAATTCGGCCCCGATGCCCCTGAAACCAAGGCCGCTGTGTTAAAGGTGGATGGCCTGGTGGGCAAGCTGAAGGCCGGCCTCGACGCAACCGGCCTGCCCATCGATCTGGTTGTGGTGAGCGATCACGGAATGATCAAAGCCGAAGGCGGCTGGATCACCCTCGACCAATTCGCTGATTTGACAGGCTTTGACGCCGTCGGCTTTCTGCTCTACGGCAAAACCGAAGAAGACCGCGTTCGCGTCTACAACCAGCTCAAGAAAGCCTCGTCGCAGTTTGTCGTCTATCGCCGCAAGGATGTTCCGGCAGCGCTCAACTACAGCCAGAACCCCCGCGAAGGCGACCCGGTGGTGATAGCCACGGGGCCCTACGCCATCCGCGCCCACGCCCCTCCCGCCGATGCAACGGATCGTCCCCCGACCATCGGCATGCACGGCTTCGACCCCCGCAAGCTACCTCAGATGAAGGCCAGCTTTTTTGCCGCCGGACCGGATATTCTTGAGGGGAAAACAGTAGCGCCGTTTGAAAACGTGAATTTGTATCCCTGGCTGGCCCACCTGCTCGGCCTTGCCCCGCCCAGGACCGACGGCAGCCTGGATGTGTTGGCGGGAACGTTACGCGATGGCGGAGCCGAGGCGGGGAAATAGGCGCCGATGCCGGAAAATGAAGGAGTACGTGAAAGATGAATCTGGTTTTGGGAATTGATGGCGGAGGGACAAGGACCCGCGGCTCGATCGTTGCCGGCGAGCGGGTTCTGGCTCACGGAGAAAGTGGTTCCATCAAGCGGCTCCGTGTGGGTGCTGAGGTTGCTGAAGAAAATCTGCGCGCTCTGCTCCAGGATGTATATGCGCAGGCCGGCGTAACCGGTGTTCGTGCAGCCTCGTGTGGAGTGGCAAGCGCCTCAATGCCTGGGGTTACAGAGTGGATTGAGGCAGTCTTTCGGGATTTCGGGGTCCAGCGCTCCGAGGTGGTGGGTGACGAGGTGATTGCCCTGGACGCAGCCTTCCAGGGTGGGCCGGGAATTCTGCAGATTGCGGGAACCGGCTCCAACACTATTGGCAGGGCGCCCGACGGCAGCCGGGAGAGCGCGGGCGGCTGGAGCTCGCGCCTGGGCGACGAAGGTTCCGGCTACTGGATCGGAGTCAACAGCTTGCGCAGGGCGCTCCATGCCTATGACCGCGAGCAGCCGACGCAGATTCTCAAGAAAGTGGGCGAGATCTGGGGTACGCCGAGCCTGGACGATCTGGTCAACCTGGGCGATGCCACGCCAGGACCGGACTTTGCTGCGCTGGCGCCGGCGATCAATGAACTGGCCGAGGCCGGCGACCCGGTCGCGCTGGGGGTTTTGCGCCAGGCCGCGGCCGATCTGGTGGACTTTGTGCTGCTGGTGCGCGCCAAGCTGCGCCGCAAGCACCAAATCGCGGGCGAAGTTCCTGTGGCCTGGACCGGCGGCGTTATCGAGAAGATGACCATCGTGCGCGAAGCCTTCTTCGCCGGTCTCCATGCCGCCGCGCCGCAGATGCCGGTGGGGGCTGAGGGGGTGGTACCCCTCGAAGGCGCTCTCTGGCGCGCCAAACGCCTCGCGGAATCCAAGGAGTAGAGCAATCAGCAGTATCAAAATCAGAAAGTTAGGCGGAAGTTGGCTGCCCATTCTGGATGCTGGCCACGAGCCTTCCTGCCGCATCCAAGGCCACCAGCCTCGCGGGTTGGCCCACGGCGAGTGAGCCTGCCTGATCGCTGAGGCCGGTCATCGCGGCCGGATTGGCGGTGAGCAACCGCAGCCCCTGTTCGACCGACGCGCCGGTAAACGCAAGAAAATTGGCCAGCGCCCGGTCCAGCGTAAGCACGCTTCCGGCCAGGACATCGCCAAACGAGGCCTTGCCGTTCGCGACCTGCACCGTGAGTCCAGCCAGTTGATATTCGCCGTCGGGCATGCCGGTGGCGCTCATCGCATCGGTGATGAGAATGGCGCGCTCCGGTCCCTTGCAGCGCCACCAGATCTTCACCATCTCCGCGGTGTTGTGAATGCCGTCGCAGACCAGCTCGGCAAACAGGAAATCGGTGGTCAGCACAATGCCCAGAATGCCCGGCTCGCGGTGGTCCAGGGGGCGCATGGCGTTGAAAGTATGCGTGGCGCTCACGGCTCCGGCGGCAATGGCGGCGCGGGTCTCGGCGGCCGTGGCATTCGAGTGGCCCACGGAGATGCGCACGCCGCGGCGGGTGGCGTGTGCGGCCAACTCGACCGCTCCCGGCAACTCGGGAGCCAGCGTCATCAGCCGGACGTGCCCCTCGGCGGCCTCGAAGAGGCGGTCGAAGACGGCGATGTCGGGGGCCAGCAGATACTCGGGCGGGTGGACGCCGCGCTTGACGTGGGAAAGAAACGGCCCCTCCAGATGAATGCCGATGGGCCAGGTCACGGTCTCGCCCACGTCCGGCGGCTGAGCCAGCAGCTTTGCCAGTCCCGCAAGCGACCGCAACGTCGCGTCCAGGGGAGCGGTAACCGTGGTGGCCAGATAGCTGCCCGTTCCGTGCGAGGCCAGGAAGCGGCCCATCGTTTTCAGAGCTTGGGGCGTGGCCTCCATCACGTCGTGACCGGCGGCGCCATGGGTATGAACGTCCAGAAAAGCCGGAGCCAGCGTGGCGCCGGGATAGTCGAAAACGCGGCCTCCGGTTCCGCCAGCCATCTCGCCGGCCGCGCGGGGGGTTATCGATGCAATCCGTCCGTCCTCGATCGAGACCACGGGGTGGTCGAGCAGGCCGGTTCCGTTCCAAAGGTTCTTCGCAGTGAGCACCGTGCGCATATGCAGAGATTATTGCACTGCAAGGCTCAGCGCGCTTTTGGCGTTTTCGAAGAAGCTCTCCGCGCTTTGATGCGCTGGAGGGTTGGTCACGCGGAGGCGCGGACCCGCGGCCTAGTGGATGAGCGTTGTGCGCTCCGGCGCCCGCGAACCAGCCTGGATCTGCGCTGCTTTGAGCGCCGCCTGCGTGGCGGCCAGTTCGGCCCGGCAGGCCGTTAGCTGGGCTGAGAGCTGGGCGAACTTCAACTCCAGGTGCGCGCGCAGGTCCTCAATGGCCTGTTCCAGCCGGTCGTTGGCGGCAATCTGCTCGGCCTGGCTCGCCTGAACAGACTTGAGGTTGGGCAGGATGACGTCGGCAAGCAGCCGGGTAAGGGATGCAAAAGGCTCGTTCATGAGCAAATTCTAAGCAGAAACCGGCAAACGCGCCTGATTACGGTCGGTCGCGCTTTGGTAACGGTTGCGGCCGCAAGATGCCGGGCTGACCATGGAGGTGTAACGGCGCTTTGAAGCAGGAGTATCGTTGTTTTGCTAGGGTTTTGCCATGCATATCAAGCTTCTGTTGACGGTTGTGAGTACGGCCCTCGTCCTGGGGCCGGCGTCTCTTGCGGCGCAGACGGTGGATCTGCCCACGAGCAAACAGTTGATCGGGGAGATTCCGGGTCATCCGCAACGGTTGAACAGCCTGCCCATGTCGATGGCTGTCTCTCCCGGCGGACGGTACGTGGTCACGGTAAATGCCGGGTATGGGACCCTCGAGTCGAAGTATGAACAGTCGCTGGCGGTGCTGGATACGCAGACGGGCACAGTCACGGACTTTCCGGACGACCGCACTCCGGGGAGCGCAAAGCAGACACTCTACTCCGGATTGGCATTCAGCAGCGACGGAAACCACGTGTACGCGAGCATGGGCTCGGAAACGAACCCGGCCGGTGATGGCAAGGCCGCCACCGGCAACGGCGTGGTGCTGTACAGCTTCATGGAGGGGAAGATCGCGCCGGAGCGCTTCATCCCGTTGCCGTTGCACCAGCTTGCTCCGGGGCGGAAGACGAAGCTGCCTGGCGGAGTGGATGGTGATAAAGGAGTGCCGTTTCCCGCGGCCATCGCCGTGGTTGCTCTCGCCGGCGCCCAGAAGCTGCTGGTCGCGGACAATCTTTCTGACGATGTGCTGCTGCTCGATCCCTTGAGCGGCGCAATCGAGAAGCGGTTCGACCTCTCTGAAAACGATACCGTGCCCTCGACGTATCCCATTGCGCTGGCGGTCTCAAAGGACGGCGAGCGGGCGTTTGTAGCGCTGTGGAATGCATCGGAGATTGTGGAGCTCGATCTGGTCAAAGGGGCCGTGGGGCGCAAGCTGGCTCTGCTCAAGCCGCCCAGCGCTGTGGCTGCGGGCACGCACCCTTGCGCGTTCGAGTTCTCGCCCGATGGAAAGACCCTCTATGTGGCGCTCGCCAACCGCGATGCTGTTGTGGCCGTGAATGTGGGCCCCGGAGCGAGCCAGGCCCAGTTCTCCGTTAAGGGGTACTTCGATACGCGGCTTCCGGGGCAGAGCTATTTTGGCGCGGAGCCCGTGGCGCTGGCCGTCAACGCCGACGGCAGCCGCTTGTATGTCGCCAATGCGGCCAGCGATGCCGTTGCTGTGATCGATACCAGGAAGCTGACTTTGAAGGCGTCGAAGCAGGGAATGGTGGAACCGATCGGATTTGTTCCCACCGAGTGGATACCCATGTCGATGGCTTTTCTTCCCACTCCCTCCGGCGGAAAACTCTATGTTGCCACCGCCAAGGGCAAGGGAACCGGGCCGAATAACCGTCCCGAGCCGGAAGCGGAAGGTTCCAGCAGGAAGCGGCCGCCGAGACCCACCACCTACATCGCTACGCTGTTGCACGGCTCGCTGGCTACGTTGGATTTGGCTGACGTCGAAAAGGACTTGCCGCGTTGGACGCAGGTGGTGCTGGAGTCGAACCGGATGAAGGCGGCTGAGGAGAAGATATCCTTCGCCGGCCCGGCGCAGGACCGCATAAAGCACGTGATTTACATCATCAAGGAGAACCGGACCTACGACCAGATCTTCGGCGACCTGAAGAAAGACGGAAAGCCCGCCGGCAACGGCGACCCGAGCCTGACGATGTACGGCGAGGCGATCACCCCGAACCTGCATAAGCTGGCCCTGCAGTTCGGCGTACTGGATAACTTCTACGACTCGGGCGAGGTGTCGGGAGACGGGCACGTGTGGTCCAATGCGGCCATCGGTACGGACTATCTGGAGAAAACCTGGCAGCAAGCCTATCGGGGCGGACAAAGAAGCTACGACTTTGAAGGCGTGGTGGCCGAGGGGCTGCCGCTCGAGCAGAAGATTCCCGACGTGAACGAGCCGGCCTCGGGCTACCTGTGGGGCAATCTGGCCGCGCACGGCAAGACTTACTTTCACTTTGGCGAATTCATCTCCTCGACGTTTTGCAATGAGTTGAAGACCGCAAATCCGCGGCAGGGACCTATGCTGTCCGGCGGTGGCTGTGCGAGCAAAGGCGCCATTGCTCCGGGCGAGGCGATGCCCGCCGAGTGGGGCGGCGGCGTGAACAAGTGGGCCTGGGCGATTCCGCTGATCGCGACCAACATCGCCACCAAGCCGGAACTGGTGGGCCATTTTGCCGAGGAGGCGCCGGACTTCAACCTGTCTGTTCCCGACCAGGTCAGGGTAGAAGTTTTCTTGCGGCATCTGAAGGCCTGGGTTGCGGATAAAGCGCAGGGCAAAGACACCATGCCTAACTTCGTGATGCTGCGGCTGCCCGACGACCACACCGCGGGCACGCGGCCCGGCGGACCCACGCCGAAGTCCTCGGTCGCCGACAACGACCTCGCGGTCGGCAGGGCGGTCGAGGCGATCTCGCACTCGCCGTTCTGGGACGATACGGCGTTCTTCATCCTGGAAGACGATGCGCAGGATGGTGGCGATCACGTTGACGCGCACCGCAGCCTGGCGCTGGTCATCAGCAAGTATGCCCCGCTTGGCGCTGATGGCTCGCCGTTTGTCGACAGCCGGTTCTACTCGACCGTAAGCGTGGTGCGGACCATGGAGACGCTGCTGGGCCTGCCTCCCATGAACAACAACGACGCCTTCAGTTCGCTGATTTCGACCCTGTTCACCGGGCCCGGCGATCAGCCGGCCTATGCGGCCGACTACACGAACCGGGACAACGGCCTGATCTACACGGCGAACGCCAGGACGGCCGCGGGCGCGAAGGAGAGCATGAAGATGGACTTCCGCCACGCCGACCGCGCCGACGCGCAGAAGCTGAACGTGATTCTTTGGAAGGACGCCATGGGCGACGCGGCCGTGCCGGCGATGCTAAAAGAGCGCCGCAAGAGAACCGTGCAGGACGACGACGATTGACGGTGAGCGCTATTTCGTTCTTGGAACCGCTCTAAAGCCTGTCTAAGAACTCGAGGGCCGCGCCCGCACGGGGACAGGGGGTCTGCATCGGCGGGGGAGCGCAAGCAGTACGGGGTTTGTTGTTTTTTGCACTTTATATACGGCCCCCCTACCCCACCCCGTTTCTGTAAGGAAATTCCTTGTTTTCAATGGGTTACATGAAGGGCTTCGGTGTAAATTCTTGATTCTGCTGGAGTTCTTTGCAGATTCTTGATGGCAAAGGGGTTAGGGTCGTTTAGCCGAAGCTCCTAGCTTTTAACTTCCAGCTTTTAGCTCCTGCCCTGGCTGCATTCGCAGCAGCGTGCACACGTTGTGAAAGACACTATGGAACGATTGTGCGCCAAGGGAGGGTAATTCTATGCAAACCACCTGCGGTGGGGCGGCCGGCGCTTGCGCGCCTGGAGAGTTCTGGTGTCCCGGGCCAGCCTGCGGTGCTAGCCCTCCCCGGTCTTCCGCCGCGGCGGACGAGACCTGGGGCACCCGGCAAGAAGACCGCGAAGGACGACGACGATCAGGGGGGGTAGTTCTTCCTCCCTCAAAAGCTGGGTGCCCCATCCTTGCGCCTTCTTTCCGGCACAAGGGTGGGAAACCACATATCTCCGACAGCCGACCCTCCAACCCCGTCGAGTAAACTGGTAGTGCGATGCTCGACCTTGGATTCGTCCGCGCCAACCTCGAATATGTAGAAGAAAAACTCCGCGCCCGCGGTACTGACCCGGCTGCGCTGCTGGGTGATTTTCGCGCTCTCGATCAAAGACGGCGCGAGGCCATCACTTCATCCGAGCAACTCAAGGCTCGCCGCAATGAACTGAGCCAGCAGGTGGGCGCGTTCAAAAAAGCTGGTCTGGACGCGACCGCCGTGATGGACGAGACGCGCGCCCTCAAGAATATGTTGGACGTGCTGGACCGGGCCGCCACCACTCTCGACGAACAGATGCGCCTCTCACTGGCCGGCGTCCCCAATCTCACCCGCGACGAAGTCCCCATCGGAACATCCGAGGCCGACAATCTCACCGTCAAAACATGGGGCGAAATCCCCAGATTCGACTTTCCTCCCAAGCCCCACTGGGAACTCGGCGAGTCCCTCGGCATCCTCGACCTGGAACGCGCCGCCAAGCTCTCCGGCGCACGTTTCGCCGTCTACATGGGCGCCGGAGCCCGCCTCGAACGCGCCCTCATCGGCTTCATGCTTGACCTCCATACGACGAAGCACGGCTACACGGAAGTCCTCCCGCCCTTCATGGTCAATTCCAAATCCCTCTTCGGCACTGGCAATTTGCCCAAGTTCGGAGAGGATCTCTTCCGCTGTGCCGAGATTGTGCCGGAAGCCGACATCGTCCACACCATGATTTCGGGTGCCTTTGAAGGCAGCGGGGAAAAAGCTGAGGACTATGGCCGTTTCTCCGACCACTGGCTGATTCCGACGGCCGAAGTCCCCGTCACCAACCTCTACCGCGACGAAATCCTCGACGAGGCGCGTCTTCCCATCCGTCTCACGGCGTATACGCCCTGCTTCCGCGCCGAGGCCGGCGCCGCCGGCAAGGACACCCGCGGCATCATCCGCCAACACCAGTTCCAGAAGGTCGAACTGGTCAAGTTCACCAGCCCAGAGGACTCCGACGCCGAGCACGAGGGCCTCACCCGCGATGCCGAGGAGATCCTTGAAGCCCTCGGCCTGCCCTACCGTCGCGTTCTGCTCTGCACCGGCGACACCGGCTTCTCCTCCGCCAAAACCTACGACCTTGAAGTCTGGCTCCCCGGCCAGGGCCTGTACCGCGAAATCTCCTCCTGCTCGAACTTCGAAGCCTTCCAAGCGCGCAGAGCCAACATCCGTTACCGGCCAGCTTCCCAGGGCGCCAAGGCCAAGCCCGAGTTTGTCCACACCCTCAACGGCAGCGGACTCGCCATCGGCCGCACCTGGCTGGCCATCCTCGAAAACTACCAGCAGGCCGACGGCTCCGTGCTCATTCCCGAAGCCCTGCGCCCCTACATGGGCGGCCTGGACCGGATTGTGAGGCAATTGTGACCCAACCCATGAACCCCGCCGCAACCCCGTCGCAACCACGCACTCTCAAGCAGATCCTGCTCAGCTATTTCTACTGGACCTACCCCCGCGGCAGCTTCCACTACGACATCATGGTCACGCTCATCCTGCTGTTCATCTTCGTCACGCCCTTCCTGTGGAACTACCGGGACAAGCCCTCCTCCATGGCCGGCCCCGCGCATCCCATCCAGGTGATCGGCGACGGCGGACACGGCCTCATCGTCACCGTCCAGGGCCCGGATGTGACCATCCCCGCCGGCGCCTCGGAAAAGATCGTCAGGAAGGCCCTGCGCAAGGCCATCGAGCCGGTCACCGGCGACGCCGTCTCGGTCGATGGTTGGGAAACCGTGACCGACGCCCAGGGAAACCTCGCCTGGAAGGTCTGGGCCCACCGCTAATTCATTTCATTGCTTCTTCCGGCGCATTCGCGCGTCGAACAAGAGTAGGAGACTCATGCGTCTGGGAATGAAACTCATCTTCGCCACGTCCATTGCCCTCGTCCTCGTCCTCGTCTCAGGCCGTGCCGCCTCCGCGGCCGCCCCAGCCGACGATAAGGAAAAGACGAAGGAAAAGATCCTCGAGCGCCTCAACGTTGCCGCCGCCAACTTCCACTCCACCTCCGCCGACTTCGAGTTTGACACCATCGAGACCGACCCCGTCCCCGACGTCGACGTCCAGAAGGGCGCCGTCTACTACGACCGCAAAGACAATGCCTTCCGCATGGGCGTCCACATCACCGAGCACAACAAGAAGCCCTCCGCAAAGGCCTACACCTACGTCGGCGGCGTCTTCAAGCTCTTTGAACCCGGCCCCAACCAGGTGACCACCTATGGCAAGGCCGGCAAATGGGAGAGCTACGTGATTCTCGGCTTCGGCGCCAGCGGAAGGGACCTCGAAGCCAAGTGGGAGATCAAGTACCTCGGCTCAGAGCCTCTGTCCGACGGCAAGAATACCGTGAAGACCGAGATCCTCGAACTGGTCGCCAAGGACCCCGAAGTCCGCAAGAACCTCCCCAAGGTCACCATCTGGGCCGACCCCGACCGCGCCGTAAGCTTCAAGCAGATCTTCTACCAAAGCGCCACCACTTCCCGCGTCTGTCACTACTCCAACTTCAAAATGAATCAGTCCCTCCCCGACGACGCCTTCAAGTTCAAGACCGACCGCCAGACCGTCTACAACAACCAGTAACACGCCGGCGCCCGGCAGGGCACAGGGCGCCCCACATTCGCCGCGCATTTCAGGGGTTGGGTGGAATAGCTCCACCAATCTACAGCTCTTTATTGTCTTTCGCCGTAACTACAGTTCTTTCCTGTCCTTCACCGTAAAGAATGAAACAGCCCGCCAGCCGCCGCCTGCCCCAGGTTTCGCTTTTGAAAGACCTTGGGATACAACGAATCTCCAACCCCCAGCCCCGCATCCATATTTGGAGTTAGAATAAAAACAGCGCCATGGCCCTCCACCACCCCATCCCGACCTTGCTCTAGCGGCGCCCGCCGCTGATACTCGTTCCCCGCCCATTTTTCCCTTTACTCCCAGAAACAAACACCAAAGCGCCCTCACCGCGCCAATGAGGTTCAGCCGTGATCGATCGTTTGGAACAGATGGAACAACGCTACGAGGAGCTCTCCGCACAGCTCGGCCTTCCCGAGGTCATCACCGACCACGAGAAGTACCAGAAAGCCGGCCGCGCCCTGCGCGAACTCGAAGTCCCGGTGATGAAGTACCGCGAGTTGAAGCAGGTCCGCCAGGGCCTGGCCGAAGCCCGCGCAATGCTCTCTGAGTCCGACCCCGAGCTGCGCCACCTGGCCGAGGAAGAGATCGCCGCCCTGGCCCCGCGCGAGCCCGCCCTCGAAGAAGAGATCAAGCTCCTGCTGCTGCCCAAGGACCCCAACGACGAGAAAAACGTCATTCTGGAAATCCGCGCCGGCACCGGCGGCGACGAAGCCTCGCTGTTTGCCGCCGAAATCTTCCGCATGTACACCCGCTTTGCCGAGCAGCACCGCTGGAAGGTCGAAGTGCTTTCGCTCTCCGAGTCCGGCGTCGGCGGCTACAAGGAAGTCATCGCCATCATCGAGGGCGAACGCGTCTATTCGCAGATGAAGTGGGAGAGCGGCGTGCACCGCGTGCAGCGCGTCCCCGCCACCGAGACCCAGGGCCGCGTTCACACCTCCGCCGTCACCGTCGCAGTGCTGCCCGAGGCCGAGGATGTGGACATCAAGATCGAAGCCAAGGACCTGCGCATCGACACCTTCTGCTCCTCCGGTCCCGGCGGCCAGTCAGTGAACACCACTTACTCCGCCGTGCGCATCACCCACCTGCCCACCAACACCGTGGTCAGTTGCCAGGACGAGAAATCGCAGATCAAGAACCGCGACAAGGGCATGCGCGTCCTGCGCTCCCGGTTGTATGAAATGGAGATGGAGCGCCAGAACGCCGAGTTAGCCAAAACCCGCAAGGAGCAGGTGGGCACAGGCGACCGCAGCGAGAAGATCCGCACCTACAACTTCCCGCAAAATCGGATGACCGACCACCGCATCGGCCTCACCCTGCACCAACTCGACCTGGTGATGGAGGGCCGCCTGCAGCCCATCGTCGACGCCCTCATCACCCACTACCAGGCCGAGCAGCTAAAGACCGGCAACGCCCAGGCAGCCTGACCGTGTTCCGGCTGAGCAGCTTGGTTGCAAACGGCGCGGAGGGCTTGCGCCGCGGGCCTCATCCAGACCGCGCGCGCCAGGACGCCGAAACGCTCCTCCTCCACATCCTGGGCAAGAACAAAGCCTGGCTCCTCGCCCATTTGGACGAAGAACTCCCGGAGGACCAGGCCGCTCGCTATACGCAGCTCCTCGAACGCCGCTGCCAGGGCGAGCCCATCCAATACATCACCGGCGAAACCGAGTTTTACGGCCTTCCCTTTCGCGTTACGCCGGAGGTGCTTATTCCCCGCCCCGAAACCGAGCACCTGGTCGAAAAGGCGCTCGAGCTGGCTTCCAACTTCGTTGCCCCGCGCATTGTGGACGTAGGATGCGGATCGGGCGCTATTGCCGTTGCGCTGGCCCACAAACTGGACCACGCACAAATCACCGCCATCGACCTTTCCGCCCCAGCCCTCGACCTCGCCCGGTGGAACGCGCAGTTGAACGCCGTCTTCCACCGCATTCGTTTTCTTGAAGGCGACCTTCTCGCTCCGGTCGCACAAGAGCAATTCGAAATCGTCGTCTCCAACCCGCCATATGTACCCGCGGCCGACCGCGCCTCGCTCGCCGCGGAAGTCCGCGACTACGAACCGGCGCTCGCCCTCTTTGCCGGTGGCGACGGCCTCGACGTCTACCGCCGCTTGATTCCCGCCGCCTTCGCCGCGCTCGTTCCCGGCGGCTTCGTCGCCCTCGAAATCGGCCACAGCCAATCCCCGGCCATCCGCGCCCTGCTCGCCGCCTCCGGCTTCCACCAGATCGAGTTCGTCTCCGACCTCCAGGGCATTCCCCGCGTAGCATGCGCCCAGCGGCCATGAGCCGGGCGCCCCACGCGCGGCGCACTCCTACCGCGCCCAGGATGGGGCGGATGCTCGACTACCGCGGCCGGTATAACATGGCCGCGCAAGTCGAAGTCATCCCCATCCGGCAGATCGACGAAGCCTGCGGGCGCCTGCCCAGGAAGGACGTGAAATACCGTTTCGTCATCGGCATGAGTTCACTGACGTAGACAGAATTCTGGCCGGTCAGTCAGCCCGGCCGGTCTTATTCAATTCGCGGTACAAGCCCAAATCCGCGCCGGATAGGGTCTTGGCGATATAGAGAATCTGTCCGTAGTGCATTGCAAAGTGCTCCACGACCTGGTAAACAGCTTCCAGGCCGCTGACGTGGTAACCCTGAATCTCGTAAGGCGCAATCAGATCGGCCTGCGTAAGTCTGACCATAACTTCCGCGGCTTGCTGCATGGTCGCGCCGAGATTTTCGAGCAGCACGGAAGCAGGAATCGACCCGGTTTCATCGAACTCGGCGGGCCGGTTGCGATTGTCCTCCCAGCGGTTGAACGAAGCCACCAGCCACTGCCGCACGTTGCCGTTCAGATGCAGGATCAGATTCCCGATGCTGTTGCTGGCGGCGTTGGGACGCCACCACACCTGCTCGTCTGTCAGCGATGCGACGCATCCCCGCAGCCGGGGCCAGTAGTGCTCCAGCAGCTTCCGCCGGGAGAATTCAAGAAAAAGCGAGGCCACATCCGCATCCAGATCTGTCATCGGAAATCAAGGCTCCTTTTTGAAAGTTTTCTCTTCCGTAGAGTACGCCAGATTCTTCCCCATTCGCCCCTCGGAGGCGCCGTCCTCCCTTATCCCTCCTCGAGGCAGACGAGCCCGCGATTGCCGAATCCCGCTCCACCGGCATAGAATTCCCCCTGAAATCGTTTCCATGAGGTTCGACCATGCGCATTTTCGCTTCACTCTCCCTCGCCGTTCTCGCCCTGGCGCTCGTTCCCGCCACACAGACTCCTGCTCAGGCCCAGGCAGTAGCCCAAACCCCTCCCATGGGCTGGAACAGTTGGAACTTCTTCGCCGAGAAAGTCACCGACAAGGACATTCGCGCCGCCGCCGACAACCTCGTCGCCACCGGCATGAAGGACGCCGGCTACATCTACATCAACATCGACGACACCTGGGAGGGCGAGCGCGACGCGAGCGGCGTCCTCCACACCAACTCCAGATTCCCCGACATGAAGGCCCTGGCCGACTACGTCCATTCCAAGGGCCTCAAGATCGGCATCTATTCCGGTCCCGGCCCCAAGACCTGCGGCGGCTTCGAGGGCTCGCTCGGCCACGAAGCCCAGGACGCCCAGCTCTACGCCTCCTGGGGCATCGACTACCTCAAGTACGACGCTTGCAGCTTTATCGACCAGGTCATGGAGAAGCAGGCCCCCAACGACAAGGCCGCGCAGATGCGTCTGTTGCAGGCCGCATACGACACGATGGGCAAGGCGCTCAAGGCCACCGGGCGCCCCATCGTCTTCTCGCTCTGCGAGTATGGATGGGATGCGCCGTGGGAGTGGGCGCCGCAGGTCGGCGGCAACCTCTGGCGCACCACCGGCGACATTTCGCCCGACTGGGACCGCATCGCCGTCATCGGCTTCAGCCAGGCGGGCTTGGAGAGATACGCCGGCCCCGGTCACTGGAACGATCCCGACATGCTCGAAGTCGGCAACGGCAAGCTTACCATGGCCGAAAACCGCTCCCACTTTTCACTCTGGGCCATCCTGGCTGCGCCCTTGCTGGCAGGCAACGACCTGCCCAACATGAAGCCGGAGATCAAGGCCATCCTCACCAATCGCGACGTCATCGCCATCGATCAGGACAGCCTGGGCAAGCAGGGTACGCGCGCCTACTCTGAAGGCGAGGTTGAGGTCTGGAGCCGCCATCTCGCCGGCGGCGCACTGGCCATTGCCATCATCAACACCGCCGATAACGGCCGCTTTGCATCGCATCCTTTCCACCTGAGCCTTGCCGAGCTCGGCCTTCACGGCCCGCAGGCCGGCAAGGACTTATGGACCGGCAAGCCTATCACGCTCAGCGACGGGCAACCCCTCGAACTGGCCAGCCACGACGTGCTGCTGGTCCGCATCGACGCGCCGAAGTAGAGCGGACCAATGTCCCCTCGCGAGAAGACGGAGGAGAATTTTCCCATCGCACAAATGCCGGGTGCCGGGTGCCCCAGGTCTCGATTTTGAGACCTGGGGAACCACAAATCTCTCTACGCGATTGCTTTCCCCGCACAAGTGCCGGGTGCTCCTTCCTTTCGCCTTTTTTCCCACGAAAGGGTCAGAAACCATGAATCCCCCGGGCCCGGCCCCGCGAAATCCATTAGCCGGTGGCACGCACCACGCCCCGTTCCGCATGGGGATGAGTGCATGCCGAACCTGACCACTTCCCGGCATTTCGCCCGTCCACTCGAGAATCGGCCAATTTTGCTCAGCGCATTTTCCCCTTTTGGTGGTCTAATGTTTGGTGTTCTAATGCTAGTGAGCGATGTGATCGGTTGATCGCCCCACCAATCCCTTCTTGAGGAGGGAATATGTGTAGGCTCTATCCGCACCGCTGGCTGCCTGCGCTCGCAGTTTGCGCAGCCGTCGCTCTTCCGTCCCCCGCCCTCTTCGCCCAGACTCCAGCCCAGAATCCAGCCCAGACTTCCGCCCAGACTCCAGCCCAGAATCCGGCCCAGAATCCCGCCGCTGCTCCCGCCGCCACCCCGCAGCCCCAGCCTTCTGTTGTTGCTCCTCAGCCTGCGCCAACCCCCGAGCAGGTCGGCGACGCGCTCATGGCCCACCAGCGCTACCAGGCAGCCATCGAAGCCTACAAAAAAGGCCCCCGCGACTCCCCCGACGTGTGGAACAAGATGGGCATCGCCTACCAGCTCATGTTCAACATGCAAGACGCCTCCCGCTGCTACCGTGCATCCCTCAAGCTCGATCCAAAGAGCCCCCATGTCCTCAACAACCTGGGAACCATCTTCGACTCGCTCAAACAGTACGGCGAGGCGGAGCGCATGTACCGCAAGGCAATCAAGCTCGATCCCGACTCCGCCCTGATTTACAAGAATCTCGGCACCACCCTGCTGGCCCAGCACAAGTACAAGAAAGGCTGGGAAGTCTACAAGACCGCGCTGGCCCTCGATCCGCATATCTTCCAGAACAACGCCAGCCCCAGGGTCGAAAACCCCGCCTCCGTTCAGGAGCGCGGCGCCATGAACTACTACATGGCCAAGGGCTGCGTCCGCGCCGGCATGAACGACCGCGCCATCGAGTACCTCCGCATGGCCCTCAATGAGGGGTTCACCAGCCCCAAGAAGATCGTGGCCGACAGCGAGTTCGCCGCCCTGCGCGGCATCCCCGCCTTCGACCAGCTCCTCGCCGCCCAGAACCCGCAATAGCCGCCCGCCTCGTCGTCTCCTGGGACGCTTTCCCCGTCTATCTCGATAGGGCCGCCTTAGTGGCCCCCAGGAGCTTCCATGAAAGTACGGTTGGTGTCCACATTCGTCTTCGGCCTCGCCCTCGGCGTGGCCGCTTCTGCCCAGGATGCACCCACTCCTCCACCCGCCGGCCCACCGCCGGCCCAGGGACAGGGCGGCGGCCAGGGCCAGCGCGGCGGTGGCCGTGGCGGCTGGGGCGGAGGTGGCGGCATGATGGGCCCCGGACGCGGCCTCATGGGCACCGTTACTGAGGTAGCCGCCGACCACTACTCCGTCAAGACCGACGCAGGCGAAACCTATACCGTCCACTTCAGCGCCAACACCCGCATCCTCAAGCAGCAAGCCGGAATGCGCGGCCGCGGCGAGGGCGGAGAGAGCGGTAATCCCCCGCAGTCGCTCAAACCCACCGACATCAAGGCCGGCGACGCCATCGCCGCCATGGGCGAAGTGGATGCTACCGCCAAATCCGTAGGCGCGGTCACCATCCTCCAGATCGACCCCGAGCGCGCCAAACAGATGCGCGAGATGCAGGCCAACTATGGCAAAACCTGGCTCATGGGCAAGGTCACGGCCATCGACGGCGTCAAAGTCGCCCTCATGGGCACAGTCGACAACGCCGCCCACTCCTTTGTGGCCGACGAGAACACCACCTTCCGCAAGCGCCGCGATCCCATCACCCTGGCCGACATCCAGGTAGGCGACACGGTCCGTGTCGAGGGCGCCGTCAAGAATGGAACGTTCCTGGCAACCTCAGTCAACGCCATGGGCGCGCCGGGCCCGCCGCCAACCGTTCCCCGCAGCGCACCGCCGCAATAACCCGCCCGGGTTTACCCATCCGCCAAGGCCGGGTGCCCCAAGTCTCGATTTTGAGACCAGGGAAACCTCATGACCTCTCCGCCGCATGAAACCGGCAGTCGATCAATTCCTACGGTAAACAGCCGTCTACGGAATGCCCAGTATCTTGTGCGTCTGCAGGCTCAATCGCCACTGCGGATGATCGAGGCAATACTTGAGCGCCAGCTTAGTGTTCACGGCGCGGCTGGGCCCATCCATCGGCTGCAGAAAGAAATGGCTGAAGGCGAGCGCTTCAAAGTCCCCAGGATCGGCTCCAGCCTGGGGATAGACCAGCTTCAATTCGTTCCCGCTTCGCTGCACCAGCTCCGCCCCTGCCTTGGGGCTCACGCACAGCCAATCCACGCCCGCCGGAGCAGCAATGGTCCCGTTCGTCTCCACGGCAATTTCAAAGTCGCGCGCATGCAGCGCTTCGATCAAGCTTCTATCCAGTTGCAGCAAAGGCTCTCCGCCCGTGCAGACCACAAACTTTTTCCCCAGCGGGCCACCGCCGGGCCACTTCTGCTCAACAGCCTCGGCCAAAGACTCAGCGGAGTCAAACCTCCCGCCGCCCGCTCCATCCACGCCCACAAATTCCGTATCGCAAAAGCGGCAGATCGCTGCACCGCGGTCCGCCTCGCGCCCCGACCACAGATTGCATCCCGCGAACCGGCAGAAAACCGCCGCGCGCCCCGCCTGCGCACCTTCACCTTGCAGCGTATAGAAGATTTCCTTGACGGCGTAGCTCATGCCTGGGCCCCATCTTCCGCTCGTCTGTACAGCAACGGGTCGTCCATCCCGTTTTCCCTGAAGCCCTTCCGCCGCAACAGGCACGAGTCGCATTCACCGCACGGCGCGCCCGTTGGCGACGGATCGTAGCAACTGCTGGTCAGCCCGTAGTCCACGCCCAGCTCCATTCCCTTGCGAACAATCTCCGCCTTCGAGAGCGCAATCAGCGGCGTGTGAATCTTGAGCGCCTGCCGGCCTTCCACGCCGGCCCTGGTGGCCAGGTTGGCCATCTTCTCGAAGGCCGCGATGAATTCCGGCCGGCAGTCCGGGTAGCCCGAGTAGTCCAGCGCATTCACGCCAATGAAAATATCGCTCGACCCCAGCACCTCAGCCCACGCCAGCGCAAACGACAGAAAAATCGTGTTGCGCGCCGGAACGTAGGTGATGGGAATGCCGCGCGACATATCGTCCGGCGAACGACCCTTGGGAACGTCCATATCTCCGGTGAGCGCGGAGCCGCCGAAGACGCGAAGATCGATGGCCGCGATGCGGTGGGCCGCCACGCCGATGGATGCGGCGACACGGCGGGCCGCATCGAGTTCGAGAATGTGCCGCTGGCCATAGGAGAACGAGAGCGCATAAAGCTCGTAGCCCTGGCTCCGCGCAATGGCCAGCACAGTCGCCGAGTCGAGGCCCCCGCTCAACAGCACCACCGCTCTTTTTGCTCCGCTATTCATGATTCTTTCCACCCGGTGTCTCGTTTTGAGACAGTCTGGTTCGGCGCCGCAGTTGCCGCCGAGGCCTTCAGGACAGATCCCCGCCCTTGCCAATGTCCATCGAAGGCGGCATCGGGTTGCTTTCATCGATCGATGCCTCGATACATTTCTGCAGCAGGCCCTTGGCTGCGAGGATGAATTCGATCGCATCGCGCCCCGCGCCTTCGCCGCCGGCATGCGGCGTCACATAGTGCGCCTCCGCCTTCACCTGCGCCCGCGCGTTGGCCGTGGCCACGCCAAGGCCGACCTCCCGCATCACCGGCAGATCGATCACGTCGTCGCCCACATACGCAATCTCGTCCAGCGCCACGCCTTCCTTCTCCGCAATCTCGCGCACCGCCTTCATCTTGAAGGCCTGCCCCTGGTAAACAAATTCCATCTTCAGGTCGCGCGCCCGCAGGGCAACCGCCTCGCTGATGCGCTTGGTAATCACGCCCACCTTCATCCCGCCCAGCCGCGCCAGGGTCATCCCCGCGCCATCGTGCGCGCTGTACCCCTTGGCCTCTACCATTTTGGTGGTGACGGAACCGTCCGGCAGCGCCACGGGCATGGGATAAATCCAGATGGTCCCGTCGGTCAAAACTCCATCCACGTCGAAAAGAATGATCTTGATGCGGCGGGCGCGATCCTCTACGGAAATCGTCATGATTCAATATTACTCATTGCTTGCGGGGGTCCTCCGCAAGGCGCGCCGGCTTGCGCGAAAATGGAAGGATGGATCGCAATCCGCCCGCCGAAGCACAGTTGCCGCCCGCGTTCGAACCCGGAGACTACTACTTCGACGGGGCAGACCTGGTGTTCACCGCGGCGTATCACCTCAGGCGAGGCTCCTGCTGCAACTCCGGTTGCCGCCACTGCCCTTATGGATTCGCCGCTGCAGACGCGCCCGCCGCGCCCGGCGAAGACACGCCACCGTCTGGCTGAGATCCCGACGGCACTGCTGGAGGCGGCGCCGCCGCAACCGGCTCCCGCACCAGCACCGCAAACCGCGGAAACTCGAAAGCCCCGTTGGCGTCGTCGATCACGTTCAACTGGCACACATACGGGCCCGGCTTCAATCCCGCCAAAGGCACATCCAGCTCGATGGCCACCGCATCGCGCCCCTCCACGTTGACCGCCCTGGCCTGCACCAGCGGCGTCTCGTACACCTTTGTCGATCCCTGGATCAGTTCCAGGCTGCTCAGCAGGTTGATCCCCGCCTTGGTCCCCTTGGGTGCGTCCGCAGCAACCTTCTCCTTCGCCGGAGCATAGATTTCGTACAGCAGATACAGGTGCTGGTCCTGGCGGAAGACGTGGCTGATGTTGGGCACATACTCCTCTCCGCCGCGCACCAGCGGGCTTTGCTTTTTGCTCGGCTGCCGCATCGAAGCCAGAACGATCGAGCTCATCTTCAGCGGAGCCTTCTTCATATCCGGAAGCGTGATCTCCGCTTCAAACGAGCCCATGCGGCCGGTCTGGTTCTCGCGCACCACAAATTTCATTCGGTACTTGCCCGGCGGCAGGTTGAAACTCGTCGTATATTGAATGTTCTTCTGCCGCGCCTGCAAGCTCGGATCCAGGTTCAGCTTCACCGTCTCCCGCGCATGGCCGATGGGCCGCGTCACCTCGTCGATCACCGTGCCGATAATATCCAGCGTGGCCTTATCCTTGTCGCCGCCCTTCACAAAAGGAATCTGCGAGCCCGGCACGATCAGCGAAACCGGCACAAAGTAGCGATTGTCGTCCAGCCGGAAGTACATCGCATCCAGATAGACAGCCATGTCGGTGGCCGGCAGGTCGCTGGCCAACTGCTCCTCAAGCTCGCGCTCGCGGTCCTCATGGCCGGCGTGCTGGAAGTCCGCCGGCGCATAGTACCCAGGCCGATACTCAAGCTTCAAGCCCGGCCGGTTTACCTTGATGGTCAGCTTGCGATAGCGGCCGTCGCGCAACGGATTCGTGCTACGAAATCCAATTGCGTAATACGCCGAAGTGTCCCGCTCCACTTGCGCGAACGCCGGCGCAAAATCGTTGGAATCGAAAAACGCCTTGCCGCCCGTGTCGGTGCTGAGCGTCGCCATCACCTCCTGCGTGGCAAAGTTGGCGTTCATGTTGTTCGTCAGCGCGCCGCCGTTGTACGCGCCTGTCCCGCGCAGGCTCCCCGTCGACGCGTCGCCCAAAGGCCCAATCGCCTGCAGGCCGCGCGTGTCCACGCTGTAGATGGCCAGGTTGGCCCGCACCGCCGCGTTGATGGCCGCGCGCAAGGAAGCCTGGTTCTCGATGCCGTCGCGCGAAATTCCTCCGGAGAAATAAAGCAGCGACTTCTTCTCCGTGATCTTTTCGAGCGACTTCGCCACCGCCCGCAGCGCGAACAGCTCGCGATCGGTGTTGAGGTCGTTGTACTCGCTCTCGTCGGGCGTGTAGCCGGTGGTGTCCTCCACCTGGTTCGAGTTCGCGGTGGCGCCCTGGGCAAAGCCCTGCCCCTCGGTACCGTTGTAGACGCCCACCTCGTTGATCAGCGCATTCTTGTCCGCGGTAAAGTCCTGGTCCACATTGAGCGTGTCGCCGAGCGAAACCAGCGCCACCAGGTCGGCCGGCTGCATCTTCTGTTTAAGAAACGCCTGCGCCGCTTCCACGCTCCGGTCAAGATCCTCGGGCTGCATCGAGGTCAGGTCGAAGAACATCACAATCAATCTGTGATTGCGCAGCTCCTCGGGCCTCGCCACCACCACGGCCTTGCTCCCGCTGCCGCTTGCCCCCGCGGCCAGCCCGCTCACCGTGGCTTCGTTCAGCGGCGTGGCCTTTTCAACGCTCTCAAAGTCGAAGGTATCGATCTGCTGCTGCTTGCCGTTCTCGTAGATGGTGAAGTCGCTTTGCTTGAGCCCCAGAACCAATTCGCCGGTCTTCGCGTCCCGCGCCACCACGTTGGTCAGCACCAGCTCGCCGTTCATCTTCAGAACAAACCCGCCCTGCGGGGTTGCGGTGACCTTTCCACTCGATGCCTGGCCGCTCGAATCCTGGCCGGGGCTCTGTGCACACATCGGCTGCGCGCCCGGCAACGCCAGCGCCAGCCCCGCAATCCCCGCCCCGATACTCCGCATCCAGCCCCGCATTGAATTCCCTTCCACCAAAAACCAGCTGACTGGCTAACTTGCTAGCAGGCCCGAAGCGCCGCTTACTCCGCTAACTCCGCTAACCCCGCCGGGTGCCCCAGGTCTCGATTTTGAGACCTGGGATTCCGCTAACTCGCTAACTCCGCCAACCCTGCCAACCCCGCTAAAACCTGAACCTCGCCATAAAGTTGAACGACCGCATGGCGCCGACTGAAATCACCTGCCCGAAGGTCGGCGAAGTCACGCCGGTATCCACGCCCGAATACTGCACCGTGTTGAAGACATTGCTGGCCGTGGCGCGGAACTCCATACTCCGCGTTTCGCCCATTTGCATCGTCTTCGACAGCGACATATTGTTCTGGACGGTCCCCGGCGCCGTGATCGAGTTGCGCGAGGCCGTGCCATACGGACCCGTGGGCGCAACAAGCGCTGCGGTGTTGAACCACTTCAGCAGCGACCCGCCCCCGGCCGTGATGGAAACTCCCGGCACGCGGTCCGGACGCAGCGTGCCGGCCGTGCCCCGCGCCACATCCTCCACCGCGGCCTGGTAACTTGCAGTCAGCGGCGTCCCGGTGGCAAACGTATAGCTACCGGAAACCGAGAATCCCTCCAGAATGTGCGACCCCGCGCCGCCGGTAACCCAATGCTTATCCTTGCCGAACGGTAACTCGTAAAGATAAGTCCCGCTCACCTTCTGCCGCTGGTCGAAGCTCGAGTTACCTTCCTCGGCTCCCAGGTTCTGCCAGTTCTGCGCCACCACCGTCGAGGTTCCGCCCACCGAGCCCGCGTCGTCGATCGAGTGCGAGTACTGGTAGTTGGCCCCCAGCGCAATTCCGCCCGTCAGCCGCTTGTTCACCCGCAGCGTTCCCGCCGTGAACTTCGAGAACGCCACTGCCTGTTCATAGTTGAACACCAGGTTCGTGGGATCGGTGATGGGGCTGCTCGGGGTCGAGCGCGGCGCGCTGGTGATATCCAGATGGTTGCCCTTTGATCCGTTGTAGCCCACATTCACCACCACGCCCCACGGCAGCGTCTTCTGCACGTCGATGTTCCACACCTCGACGTAGGGCAAATGATAGTGCGGATCGAGAGCATAGTTGCCCGGCGTGCTCGCCGTAGGAGGCGAGGGGAATCCATCGGCCAGCGTGAAGCAAGTCATGGGCGTATTCTGAGCGCACGCCGAACTGGAGTCGCCCTTCGAGTTGGCTTCCTCGTTCGTCTGCTGGTTGGCGAAGGGCGGCTCATGCGCCATGGCGGTGGCAAACGTGGCGTACTGCCCAACCGTGTAGTTCATCCCGAAGCCGGCCCGTAGCACCGTCTGTTTGGGCAGGCGCAGCGCCACGCCCAGCCGCGGCGCAACCGCGAGTTTGAAGGGAAACACCAGCGAATCCGGCAGCCTGCCGCTGAACGGACCCACGCCCCCGGACTCGACCTCGGCCTGGCCTGAAAAAGCCGCGCCGGGATTGGTATCCACAAAGGCCAGGTGACCGTATTTTTCCGTATACGGCGCAAAAAACTCGTAGCGCAGGCCGTAATTCAGCGTCAGGTATGGCAATACCCGCCAGTCGTCCTGCGCATAAGCATCCATCACGTTGTCGCGCAGGTAACTCTTGGCCACGGCGGAGTCGATGGTGCTCTCCTGCGGCAGCCCCAGCAGAAGATCCGCCAGCGATGACCCCGTTGTGGTGGGATCGGTGGGGGACTCGGTAAACAATCCGCTGAAAGTGAAACTCCCCGTCGCGTTCGAGCCTGCCAGCAGGTCGCGATGCACGCGCCGATAGTTGCCGCCGAAGCGCAGGTTGTGTTTGCCGTGAATCCAGCTCAGCGTCTCGGACAGCGAGATGGTCTGCGACAGCGAGAAGCTCGGCTGCTGCTGATTGAGCCCGGTGATATTGCTGAGCGTCACGTCGGGCAGCCCATAATTGAGCGGGCTCGAATTCAGCGCCGCGCCGTCAGGCCCCAGGATGCCGGTCTGGCTGGCAATGTCGGTCACGCTGGTGAAGAAGTTCGTCGTCTGGCTCCTGCCGCGATTCCAGTTGGCGCTGAGGATGTTCGTCACCTTGTGGTAACCCACCGTGTAGCTGGCCTGCATGGAATTCGCATCCGAGGCGCTCTTGCCGCCCAGTTGCGGGAACAGGTTAACGAGGTCCGAAGCCGAGTGGCTCCAGTTGTAGTTGAAGTTGATGCTCTGCCGCAGCCCCTGATTCTGGTTCCTGCGCCCGCCCCCGCCGCCGAACCCTCCGCCACCTCGACCGCCGCCGCCGGGTTGCGTGGCGTTGGCGCCCAGGCTGCGCAGGTAGCGCACACCGGCCTGCGTGGTGTTCGACTGCGCCGTGGTCAGCAGGTGGTAGTTCTGCTCGTCGCCGGGCAGGTTCGGCTGGGGAAAATAATTCAGTAGCGCCGCGGCCTGCGGCGTGATGCGCGCAGCGGGAATCACATTTGCGATTCCGTTCGACGTGAACTGCTGGAACGTGGTGGGGTCGTAAATCATGGGCAGACCGGCGGCGGAAAAGTCGCCGGCGCGCTCCGCATCCGTGGGCACGGTTGCGTACTGGTCTGAAGGATTCGAGCTGCGCTGGCCGGAGAGCGTGAGGAAAACCGTCTCCTTGCCGCTCGGCTTGGTCAGCCTGGGAATGTAAGGCGCGCTCATGAAGGTGATCCCGAAGCGGTTGGTTCCGGAGGCGGGCTGCACCTGCGACTGGCCGCGCAGCGCATACGGCTCCGCATTCAGCGCCGCATTGCTTCCCGTCCAGAAAACGGCCCCGTGCGGCTGCCCGGGATTGAAGCCGCGGAAGTTGCCCCGTCCACCGCCGCCCCCGCCGCCGGGACCACCGCCAAACCCGCCGGACCCGCCGAATCCGCCACCGCCAAATCCACCTCCGCCGAAGCCCCCGCCGCCAAACAGGCCGCCAACCGCACCGCCCTGTCCGCCCGGCAAAACGCCCTGGGCGCGCGCCGTCTCCATCAAATCCCGGATGCGGTCCACATCGATTCCAGCCAATGGGCTAACCGAACCCGTCTGCCCGCTGATGGCCACCGAATCCACGCCAAAGTCGGAGTTGCCCGCAATGGAGGGCAGAGCCGCTCCGCCTGCGCCAGCCGTTCCCGCCTGTGTATCGGTATCCGCTGCCAGCGCGCTCACCAGGCTCAGGCTCAGCGCCCCGTTCCCCGCCAGTTGCCGGATGGCTTGCACCGCCGCTGTGTCCTGATCGGCCCCATTCTGTGCCCCCTGCCGCGCCTGTTGCTGCTGTTGTTCCAGCGCCCGCGAGGCCAGCATCAACTCGAGACTCACCGTCTGGTCGCGGTTCGCGGCGTTCAGCACCGCCTCCTGCGATGCAACCGCAAAGGCCGCAAACTGCGTGCGGATCACGTAGCGCCCATTCTGCGCAATGTTCAGGGACCACGCGCCGGTAATATCAGTGGTGGTGGAGAAGCGCTTGCCGGTGAGCGTATTTTGCGCGGTCACGGTGACGCCCGGCAGCGGGATGTTGCCGCTTTTGACCACCCCGTGCAGCCTGCCGCCCGTCACCGCTTGAACAGACGGCGCCTGGCCGTTGGGACTGGGCGCGGTTGGGGCCTGCGTGGGAGCGCTGGAGGCCGCGCCGGGCGCAACTGCGGGTGCCGGAGTCTGCGTTGCAGTCGACGCCGGGGTTGGAACCGCCGTCTGCGCCCATGCCGCAAAGCCCCCAGCCACAAACATCCCCATCGCTCCTGCCCACGTGGCTGCTCGCCGCATCTGCGCTCCCTGGCATTTCGTTGCCGTACTCAGTCAGACGCTTCCCGCGCCGCGAAGGTTTACCGCTTCTCGTCTGCCGTGCCCTGCGGGCATTACAATGACAGTTCCATGGAAGAATCGGCGTGTCCCGCAAGAAATCGCACCGTCGCGGCCTTCCCCGGCTAGACAATCGTTTCAGAATCGAGGTCTCTCATGAAGACTTTTCGTGCGCTCCTCTGCGCGCTGCCGCTGCTCCTCACCGCTTTCGCCGTAAATGCCCAGCAGGCTGTCACCTTCCCCAGCGGCGACTCCACAGCCCAGGCGCTGCTCTACCTGCCCCAGGGTCCTGGCCCGCATCCGGCCTTGATCGTGATCCACGAGTGGTGGGGCCTGAACGACTGGATCAAGCAGGAGGCAGCCGGCTATGCGGCCAAGGGCTATGTGGCGCTGGCCGTCGATCTCTATCGCGGCAAGGTGGCCACCACCCCCGACCTGGCCCACGAGCTCTCCCGCGGTCTGCCCCAGGACCAGGGCGTGCGCGATCTGACCTCCGCCGTCACGTTCCTCCAGAGCCGCAAGGACGTAAAGCGCGACCGCATCGGCGCCGTCGGCTGGTGCATGGGCGGAGGCTACGCGCTGCAGTTGGCCATCGCCTCGCCTGTTCTCAAGGCCGCGGCCATCAACTACGGCTCCCTGGCCACCGACAAAGCCGCCCTGGCCCAGATCCACGCCGCCGTGCTGGGCAACTTCGGCGGCAAAGACCAGGGCATTCCTCCGGATGCGGTCCACGCCTTCGAGGCCGACATGCAGTCGCTGGGCAAACCCGTGGACGTCAAAATCTACCCCGATGCCGGCCACGCCTTCGAGAATCCGAATAACGCCGCCGGTTACCGCCCCGACGATGCCGCCGATGCACTGGCCCGCGTAGACCGCTTCCTGGCGGCGAATCTGGGCCACTAAGGCGGAACTCTACCCGGTTCTATCGCCCCGGCGCGGCCGTGGCAAACCGGCCCGTGCCCGCGATGACTCCGGCCTCCCAAAAAGAGCCACAATTGCGCTTGCATTCTCCTGCCGCGCATGTTAACTATTAAGCCAATAATCTTTTGATTGCTGCCAAGCTGGTAAACTCCTGGCAGACAGCGGACAGGACCGGATCCCGCCATGAAGATCGGCACCACCATTCGCGCTCACCGGTTGCAGAAGGGCCTGTCGCAAGGAGACATCGAGAAGAAAACCGGTCTCCTGCGCTGCTACCTCTCGCGCGTGGAAAACGGCCATACCGTGCCCTCGCTGGACACGCTGTCGAAGATCGCCCAGGCCCTCGACCTGCCTATCGCCCAGTTCTTTGCCGACGACTCGCTCGGCCACGAGTTCAACACCCAGAAGCTCTCCGACGAGGAACTGCGCTTCCTCACCCAGATTCGCCGCTACTCTTCCAACCTGAACGAGAGCGACCGCAAGCTGCTGCTGGCCATGGTCAGAAAGTTCGCCGCCACCGCCGTCCGATAACGCTGAACCACCCTACACATCGTTGCCCAGGTGGAAGATCGGTTCCACTCCATGGCCGCCGCTGAGCAGGGCCTGCTCCTCGTGCGCTTCGAGCGGCTTGTAGTTCTGCGCCACGTCCATCGCCAGCCGGAAGTAGCGCTCATCTCCGGGCGGGATCGCCGCCGTGATGGGATGCCCCAGCGTCCAGCGCAGCCCCAGCGACGCCTCATCGGGAAAACCGGCCGGCTGATACCAGCACTTGGGCTGGGGATGATTCTGCCGCTGATCCGCCGTCCAAACCGTCTTGGCCATGCCCTTCAGCGCCAGGATGCCCATCTTCTTTTCCTGGGCCCGCTGAAGAATCTGCGGCCCGAAGTTGGCCTGCGTGAACAGAACCCAATTGACGGGGAACAGCACCGTATCGAAGTGGTAACGGTCCATGGCCGCCAGCGCCGTCTCCGCCGAGTGAACGGAGAATCCGATGAACCGGATCTTCCCTTCCTTCTTTGCGGCTTCCATGGTCTCCATCGCCCCGCCCGGCCCCAGAACCTTGTCCAGATCCGTCCTCTTCGTCAGCGCGTGGAACTGATACAGGTCTACATGGTCGGTCTTGAGCAGCCGGAGAGACTCCTCAAGCTGCGCGCGCGAGTCGTCTTTCATGCGCCCATCGGTCTTGCAGGCCAGAAAGCACTTGTTCCTGTAGGGAGCCAGCGCCGGGCCCAGCCGTTCCTGCGCGTTGCCGTAGCTGGGCGCAACGTCGAAGTAGTTGATGCCCCGGTCCACCGCCTCGGCGACAATGTTTGCGGCCGCGCCGGTCTCCTCATCCATCACCACAATGCCGCCAAACCCGATGATGGAGAGCTGTTCGCCCGTCCTGCCCAGGGTGCGCCGCGCAATCGGGTTGGCTGGGGTTGCGGCGGACGCGTTCAGTTGGCTGGTGGATGCAACGGCTGCGGCGGTAATCGCAGCTTGCTTCAAAAATTCGCGGCGCTTCATGGTCTGCCTCCGGGGATTGAAATGAGACGGTCAGCGTACGAGATTATTCTTGCACAGCCTCAGGCTGCATCGACATTTAGCATTCCAATAATTGCCAGATTAAATGCTTGATAAATATAAGAACTGTCATCCTGAGCGGAGAATCTCGCAGTTTTATCGCGAGAGGCGCAGTCGAAGGACCTGCGTCTGGCCCATTCCAGCGGGATTCCTCTCTACCGCGGCAACTGTGCCAGGTAGAACCCGAACAGCACCAGCAGCCCCACGACTATCCCAACGGCTAGCCGTAGCCGCGTTTGAAAAACCGTTCGCGGCGAGCCCAGCCTCGGCACCATGGGAGCCGCAAACAGCAACCCGGACGAAAACCCCCCGAGGTGGGCCATGTTGTCGATGCTCAGCCCCGAGCCGATGAAGCGGGTCCCAACGTTGATCGAGAGGCCAAGCACCAGATTAAGCACGGCAAAGTAAATCACCGACTTGCGCAGCCTTTTCAGCTCCATCGGTGGCACCGGCAGCCGGTTCGACTTCAACAGCACAATCAGCGCCCCGGCTATCCCGAAGACAGCTCCAGAAGCTCCCGCTCCGGGCGGAAACACGGCCGCCATGTCCAATCCGCCTGCGGCCTGATAGCTTGCCCAATCGCCGCCGTACCTAAGCCAGCCTGAGAATGCGGACAGCAGGTTTCCCGCCGCGCCGGTGAGAATGTACACCGCCAGCACCCCCGCCGATCCCATCAGCGGCTCGGCCAGCAGACCCAGGTTCCACAGGCACCACATGTTGGTGGCCAGGTGAAGAATCCCCACGTGCACAAACATGGCGGTCACAATCCGCCACCACTCGCCGTTGATCAGCACCGAGCCGGCATTGTTGGCGCCCCAGTGCATCAGTTGGTCGGTGGTGGGAGTGCCCACGCTGACCCCGTGCGCCACCATGGCCAGAAACACCGCGCAGTTGATCCCCACCAGCAGATACGTCGCCGGCGAGGTCACCCACGTTGGCCGCGGACGGCGAACCGCTCGCCGCGGCGGCATTCCACCGCTGCCGGGAGGCAGAATTTCGGGCTGGGGAACGGGGGAGTAACTACCCATGATTTAACTCTAAAGCATTTTCCAAATCTCTGTAGGAGGGGCGATTCGATTGCAATCTGCAACAATCGTCCCATCCTGTCCTGCGGCAGCCTCACCCGGAAGTTCGATGTACTCTGGTGTGTGGCCTTCGCCTGCAATGTCCCGCTGGCGGCGGGTGTGGACCGCCGCGAACCCTCAAAAGGAGTTCACCTGTGAGTCAGAACGTAACTTCGGCAAAACCCATCCGCAGAGCGCTGTTGAGCGTGACCGACAAGACCGGCCTGGTCGAGTTTGCCCAGGTGCTGGCGAGTTTTGGCGTCGAGCTGATCTCCACCGGCGGCACCGCGCGCGCCCTTCGCGAAGCCGGCCTGACCGTCAAGGACATCAGCGACCTCACCGGCTTTCCTGAGATGCTCGACGGCCGCGTCAAGACCCTGCACCCGCGCGTCCACGCCGGCCTGCTTTACATCCGCGGCAACCAAGAGCACGAAGCCGCTATCGCCGCCCACTCCATCGAGCCTATCGATTTGGCGGTGGTGAACCTCTACGCCTTTGAGAAGACCGCCGCCCAGCCCGGCGTCGCCTTTGGTCATCTCCTCGAAAACATCGACATCGGCGGACCCTCCATGGTCCGTTCCGCCGCCAAGAACTTTGAAGACGTCGCCATCGTCACCCGCGTAGCCGATTATCCCGCCCTCATTGAGGAACTTCAGTCGAACAACGGCAGCCTCAGCCGCGCAACCCGCTGGCGCCTCGCCAAACAGGCCTTTTCCACCACCGCCGCCTACGACACCGCCATCGCCAACACGCTCGACCGCATCGTCGAAGCCCCTGCGCCTGAGGACCCAGCCGCGCCCGACTCAGCCCACCTGCCCACCACACTCCGCATCAACTTCCCGCTGGCCCAAGCCCTCCGCTACGGCGAAAACCCCCACCAGCGCGCCGCCCTCTACGTTGACGGCTCCGGCCTCGGCATCGCCGGGGCAACCCAGCTCCAGGGCAAGGAACTCAGCTTCAACAACCTCGTCGATCTCGACGCCTGCTGGGAGCTGGCGCAGGAGTTCCCCGCAGGCGAGTCCGATCCCGCCGTCGTGGTCATCGTCAAGCACACCAACCCCTGCGGCGCGGCCACCGGCGCCACCGTCCTTGAAGCCTATCTAAAGGCCCTCGCTTGCGACCCCGTCTCAGCCTTCGGCGGCGTCATCGGCATCAACCACCCCGTTGACGCCGAGGCCGCCACCGAAATCGCCAAACTCTTCGTCGAAGCCATCGCCGCCCCCGCCTTCGCCCCCGGAGCCCGCCAGCGCTTCGCAGCCAAAAAGAACCTCCGCCTGGTCGAAGTCCGCTCCGCCCCGCCAAAGCCGGTGGTCAAGCACGTCTCCGGCGGCCTGCTGCTTGAGGACGCCGACACCGCCCGCGTCACCGAATCGGAGCTGAAGATCGTCACCTGGCGTCCGCCCACCGCCGAGGAGCTGCGCAGCCTGCTCTTCGCCTGGCGCGTGGCCAAGCACGTCAAGTCCAACGCCATCGTCTACGCCCGCGACGGCCAGACCCTCGGCGTCGGCGCGGGGCAAATGAGCCGAGTGGACGCCGCCCGCTTCGGCGCTATGAAGGCCGTTCTCCCGCTCAAAGGCTGCGTCGCCGCCTCCGACGCCTTTTTTCCCTTCCCCGACGGCCTTGAAGCCGTAGCCGCCGCCGGCGCCACCGCCGTCATCCAACCCGGCGGCTCCGTCAAAGACCAGGACGTCATCGCCGCCGCCGACCGCCTCGGCGTAGCCATGGTCTTTACCGGCATCCGCCATTTCCGCCACTGATTCGCGAGAGTATTGAACAGATTTATGAAGTCCCTCGGCCAACTCTGGTCTCGCCTGCGCACCCAATCCCTGGCGCTAGCCCGCCAGATGGACTGGTTCCGCGGCCTGCGCGCCGCCGTCGCTCTCTGCACCCCGCTGGTCCTCGGCGACCTGGCCGGAATCCCCAACCTAGGCTGGGCCGGCCTGGGCGGCTTCGAAGCCATACTCTCCGACACCGGAGGCCCCTACCGCACCCGCATGAGCAGCCTCGCCACTCTTTCCCTCGGCGGCGCTGTTGGCCTCTTTCTCGGCTCGCTCTGCGGCGGAACCCTCCATTGGGCGCTTCCCGTCACCGTCCTCTTCTGCTTCCTGTGGAGCTACCTCGCCGTCCTCGGCCAGCCGTTTTCCTCCGCCGGCATCCTCGTCCAGGTCATCTTCATCTGCGGCATCGGCGCGCCCACATCCTCCTTCCATGAAGCCCTCACCCGCAGCCTGCTTCTGCTTGCCGGCGGCGCCTGGGCCGCCCTGCTCTCGCTCTTCCTGTGGCCGCTTGACGCCTATCGCCCCGCCCGCACCGCCGTCAGCGCCTGCTACGAGGAGCTGGCCTCATTTCTGGCCTCCTTGGCCGAGCTTTCCACACGGAATCAGCAGCCGAGTGCCCCACAAAAATCGGGCGCCCCATCCTTTCCGCGGCTTTTCGAGGAAAAAACTGCGAAAACGGCAGGAGACCGCGAATCTCGATTATCGTCGGCTCGATTCAGGCAAACTCCCGCCCTCTGGCATCGCCTCGCCCAACACCACCAGTACCGCATCCGCCGCGCCGTCGAGCAGGGCTGGCAGGCCGTCGCCTCCATCCGCGCCGAACACCAAACGGAAACCGCCCAGGGCCACCACCTCGTCGTCCTGCTCGAAAACGCCGACCTGCTCATCGCCCGTACCATCGCCCTCGCCGAGCATCTCGAAGCCCAGGCCGCCTCGCCGGGCTCTGTCTGCCTTGATCGCGGCCTCTCCAGTCTTGCCGACCTGCGCTCCGCCGAGCTCTGGGTCGCCTCGATCCTGGTTCGCCGGGGACAGACCGCGGGCTCGGCCCAGGCCAAGCGCCTGGAAATGCAGCGGCTCCCCTACTACCTCGAAGGCTGCCTCACCCAGTCCGACCCCTCCACCCGTTTTCTGCTCGCCCAGGTAACTGAAGCCGCAGCCCTGCTGGAAACCGCCATCGAAAGCGCCGCCCTGCTGCGTCTCGGCAAGACCCCCGCCTTCAAGCGGGTCCCGCCCATCCCCGGCTCGGTGGGGCAATTTGCCTACGTCTACGCGCGCCTCGCCGAGCTGCGCCAAAGCTGGAATCCCGCCCGCATCCTCGACCAGTTGGCCGCCAACTTCACCCGGAAGTCCCTCCTGCTGCGCCACGCCGCCCGCGTCGCCCTGGTCTGCGGCCTCGACGTGACCCTCATCCTCCTGCTCCACATCAATCACGGCTACTGGCTGCTGATGACCTCCCTCATCGTGCTCCAGCCGCACGTCTCCGGAACCATGCGCCGCGGCCTGGAGCGCATCGGCGGCACCGTCGGCGGAGGCATTCTCGCCGCCCTGCTTGCCGTCGCCCTCCACTCTCAACTGGCCACCGCGGCCGTTCTTCTTCCTTTAGCGCTGCTGGCTCTGGCCGTCCTGCCGGTCAGCTACGCCGCCTTTGCCTTCTTCATCACTCCGGCCTTTGTTCTCGCCTGGCTCCCCTACTCCGGCGACTGGCAACTGGCCCTCATCCGCACCGCCAACACCATCGCCGGCGCCCTCATCTCGGTCCTCGCCATGACCTTCCTCTTTCCCGCCTGGGAGCGCGACCGCGCGCCGCAGTTTCTCCGCGCCAGCATCGCCGCCGACCGCCGCTACCTGGCTCAGCTGGCCGAAAACTGGCAAACCCGCTCTCGCTCTTCGCGCCTGCTGGCCAACGCCCGCCGCGCCGCCGGCCTGGCCCACAACGATACTGAGGAGTCGCTGGAGCGCCTGCTGGCCGAAACCTGGCCCCGCCGCCGCCCCTTCGCCCAGTTTGTCGCCGCCTTTGTCACCTACCTGCGCCGTTTCGCCCAAAGCGTGACCACACTCACAGCCCTCGACGGCGAATGGGCCTGGAAGCAATCCGGCCCCGTCCAGAGCCGCCTGGAACTGCTCGACCGCCGCCTGCAATGGCTCGAAGGGCAGACAGGCGCCCATCTTGCGACCCTGCCCTGGCCCCAGCCCGGTTTCCACGCCTTGCAGCCGGCAATTCCCCCGCAGGACCACCCCGGCGAGCGCCAACTCGAGCGCCTCGAACGCCAGGCTGAAGTTCTCCATCGCCAGTTGCAATCCCTCCGCGAGCACGGCTGGCTCCCCGGCGTCCCGCAACCCTGATTCGTCGACCCGCTGGGTCGCCGATCTGCTGACCCCTGATCCCTGACCCCTCATTCGCCGATAATCACGAAAATCCCGCATTCCACCGTGCTGTTCGAGACAAATGACCGGTAGAATCGTCTGTACAATAGATAGAGTTGCTCCTGCCGGCTGCCGGTGCTGTCTTTCGGCCCTCCGGTGTGGAGTTTTCCCCGTTCGCCCGGCTTGAAAGGCACGGAATCTCAAGGATGATGAAACTCAAGAACTCTTCGCTGCCCCTCTGGCTCTCGATTGTTGCCGCCACGCTGGTCTCGCTGCCGGCCTTGCAAGCCCGCGCCCAGAATGAGCCGGGAAGCACACTTCCGGAAACCACTGCTCCCCCGAAGTTGCCCGCCAGTAGCCCCGCCCAGACTGCTCCCGCCAAAACCGCGCCGGCCAAGGTCGCGGCTTCCAACCAACCCCCCGCGCAGCCTCCCGACCGCGCCACGGCCTACTATCACCTCGCCTTGGCCAACAACTACGAGGAAGACGCCATTGCCAATGGCAACACCGAGGACGCGCGACTGGCCATCGAGGAGTACAAATCAGCGCTCAACGCCGACCCCAACTCCCCGCAGTTGAACGACGGCCTCTCCGATCTCTACTTCCGCACCGGCCACGTTCACGAAGCCGAAGCCACCGCCCGCGGCCTGCTCAAGACCTCTCCCGACGACATCGAGGCCCACAAGCTGCTGGGGCGGATTTACCTGCGCCAGTTGAGCGACGCCTCCAATGCGGTCTCGTCCGCCTCACCCTCCGGCAACGTTCTCGACCAGGCCATCGCCGAGTTTGAAAGGATCGTCCAACTGCAACCCAAAAGCGTCGAGGACCGCATGGTCCTGGGCCAGCTTTACACCGTCAAGCACGATCCGAAAAAAGCGGAAGAAGAGTTCAAGACCGCCCAGGCCATCGAGCCCGATTCCGAGGAAGTGGTCCTCAACCTGGCTCGCCTCTATGCCGAAAGCGGCGATGTGGCGCACGCCGTCAAGGTGATTGAAGCCGTCCCGGTGGCCGACCGCAGCCCCAAGATGGAGGTTGCCCTGGGCGCGGCATATGACCAGTTGAAGCAGACCAAGGACGCCATCGCCGCCTATCAGCGCGCCGCCGACATGGATCCTGAGGACGCCCATACGCTCGACGCTCTCGGCCAGGCCCTGCTTGCCGACAACCAGCTCGACGAGGCTCTGAAACAATTCAAGCTGCTGGCCGAGGCCGATCCCGAGGACACTGAGGCCCTGATCCACATCGGTGAAATTCAGCGCCGCCAGGGCAAGTATGAGGATGCGCTGGTCACCATCCGCAAGGCCCGCAAGCAGGACCCCAACTCCCTGGAGGCCGGTTTCAACGAAGGCCTGCTCCTTGACCAGTTGGGCCGCTTCGACGAGGCCGCCCAGACCTTCGAAAAGATGGTGGACCTCACCTCCCACGCCAACGGCGCCTACACCAACGAAGAGAAGACCAACCGCGGCTTCTTCCTGGAGCGGCTCGGCGCTATCTATCACGAGCAGAACAAGACCGATCAGGCCATCGCCACTTACCAGAAAATGGTCGACATGGGTGGCGAAACCGCCGTGCGCGGCTTTGAGGCCCAGGTCGAGACCTACGGCGAAGCCAAAATCTTCGACCGCGCCGTCGAGGTCGCCCGCAAAGCCGTCGCAGCCAACCCCAAGGATATGGACCTGAAGCTCACGCTCGCCGGCGCCCTGGTGGAGCAAGGCAAAAACGAAGACGCCCTCACTTTGACCAGGAGCCTGCTGGATAACTCCGACAAAGACCGCGTGGTGTGGCTGAGGCTGGGCCAGTTCTACACCGAGATGCACCGCTGGAAGGAGGCCGACGAAGCATACGCCAAGGCCGGTCCGCTCGCCACCAAAACCGAAGACCGCGCCTACCTGCTCTTCCTCAAGGGCGCGTTGGCTGAGCGGCAAAAGCACTACGAGCCGGCCGAGCAGCTCTTCCGCCAGGCCCTCGATCTGGACCCCAACAGCGCCATGACCCTCAACTACCTGGGCTACATGCTGGCCGACAAGGGCATTCGCCTCCCCGAGGCCCTCAAATTGATTCGCAAGGCCGTCGATCTCGAACCCACGAACGGCGCTTACCTCGATTCCCTCGGCTGGGCCTACTTCAAGCTGGGACAGTACGAAGAGGCCGAGGAAAACCTCCGCAAGGCCGTTGAACGCGACCAGACCGACCCCACCATCCACGACCATCTCGGCGAACTCTATGAGAAGACGGGCCGCATCCGCCTGGCCGCCGCGCAATGGGAACTTTCGCTCGCCGAGTACGCCAAATCCGCTCCCGCCGACGTTGAGCCCGCCGACGTAGCCAAGGTCCAGCGCAAGCTGGAAAGCGCCCGCGTCAAGCTCGCCAAGCAGGAAAGCGCCGCCGGCCAACCCAAACCGGAATAAGCAGCAACGTAAGGCCGGGGCTGCCAGGCCGCGGCTCTACAGGCTACGGAAAAACTCGCGGGTGCCCCAGGGTCTCGAATTTGAGACCTGGGAGTCGATGAAGCCCAACCAACCCCGGCCCGCCAGAGACGGCAGGCCGGGGCTCTACAGGTTGCGGAAACACCCGTCTACTGCTTGGTCTCCAACGGGTGCTGCGAATCCTCGAAGAACTGGTTTTGCAGTTTGAGGCTCACCCGGTCGGCCTTGATCGCCTTGATCGCTTCGGCAATCTGGCGTGACCATTCCTTCTGTTCGAATTCTCCCAGTTCCTTGTTCCCTGCCGCGCCCTCACCCGAATAGTGATTCGGAAAGCGCGCATACCACCAGATGCCTGTATAAACGGAGCCCGGCAAAGACTGCCGTTTCTGGTCCGCGCCCGATTCCTGCGTTGCACGGTCCATGTGTACCAGGTCGGGCCGCGCAATCAGCATCAGCGAAGTCTCCGTTTCGCCTGCATGCATGTCTGTCTGCGTCTTCATGGCTGGGCGTCCCGGCACGTTCGTGTCCGGCAGTCCGAAAACATAAACCACGTAGTCGCGCGGGCTGGCCAGTTGCGCCTGCGCGAACAGCGGCAAAAGGCTGTTGTTTCCGCCGTGGCCATTCACAATGACCACCTTCTTGCAGCCATTGCGCGCCATCTCCTTTACCGTCTCCCCAAGCAGCGTCAGTTGCGTCGTCAGGCTGTAGGCCACCGTTCCGGGCTGTTGCTGGGCCTCGAATATCTGCCCGAAATAATACTCGGGAAATACCACCGCATACTCCTGCTTGACCGCATTCATCACCGCGAAGCGAACATCGAGCAGGTCCGTGCCCAACGGCAGGTGCGGTCCGTGTTTTTCAATAATGCCGAACGGCAGCACGCAAACCCCTTGCGACTGGTGAATGGCCTCAATGAAGTCGGGTCCGGTAAGTTCTTCCCATTTTGCGGAAAGGCTCCCTTGAGACAGACAGGCCTGTGCCGGCAGCAAAAGAAAAAACAGCGAGAGAATCATGCTGGATTTGGTTTTCATCGTCACCCCCCTTGGCGCTTGACCCGGAAAATCATACCACCCTTGTGGGCAGTGCATTGCCAGGAGCGCTTGGAGCCGCGCCGCCGGCGAGCCGTTGAAGCAAAACAAGAAAGCCCGCGTCTCGCATTGGAGACACGGGCTTCCTCGAACACGCAACTCCGCCATCGTGACTGTGCCGGAATCGATGAAAGCCTTCGAGCGCCTTCCCTACCTCTTCTCCTCCGCCGCCCCAGCAATGTACAGATCCACGTTGCTCTCGTCCACCAGGGAGGTGCCGGTATCCACAAACACCGGGTACGGCGCAAACGAGTCCGCGCTGTAGTCCTTGTTCAGTTGCTTGGGCGGCGCGTGGTAGATCTCGTCCAGCGCCTTCAGCCCCACGTAGCCCATCGTGAAGGGCTTCTGCGCAATCGTCGCGTCGATGGCGCCCGACTTGATTCCGTCCAGCGTATCCTGGTCCACATCCCAGGCCGTCAGCTCCCGGCCGCCGCCGGCCCGCTTGATGGCATCGGCTACCACCTTGCCCGACGATGCTTCCAGGCACACAAACGCATCGATCTTTTTCGGGCCGGTGAGCGCCAGCACCTCCTGAGCCTTGTCGAACGCGTTGCGCGCATCGCCCTTGATGTCCACCACGTCCACGATCTTGATCTCCGGACGGGTCGCGAACACGTCTTTGAAGCCCTTCAGCCGCTCATCCGTATTGGGTTGGCCGCCGAGGGTAAAGAAGATCACGTTGCCCTTGCCGCCCAGCTTCTCGATCACCCGCTTGCCGCCCATCCGTCCTGCTTCCAGGTTATTGGTCCCGATGAAATACAGCCTGTGGCTGCCGGCCGCATCCGAGTCCATGGTAATCACCGGAATCCCGGCGTCCACGGCCGCATTGATCCCCGGCTGCAGCACCGATGCGTCGGCCACGGAGATCAGAATCCCCGACGGCTTGGCCGCAACCGCCTTCTGCAATTCGTCCAGTTCGGCCTTCGGATCGTAGGTGTCCGGTCCCACCACTCTGGCCGTCACCTTGTACTGAGCCGCTGCCCGTTTGAATCCCGCCGCCGCCGTCTGCCAGTAGGGCAGGTTCACGTTGGTCGCAACCAGGTAGAAGACCTCTTTGGTCGAGTGCCTGCCTTCGCAGCCCGACGTGAACGCAACTCCCAGCGCCAGTATCGCCAACGCTGCTGTTTTGATCGCTTTCATGCTTTCCTCCCGATCCGGATGTGAAGTGTATTCGCGGGCGGCGCCTGTTTCGTCCCCACGCCAACCCTATCGCAAAATTCGGCAGGATAGTACTACCGCTTGATTGCCCTTGTCCAATCCCCGCCGCAATGAAAACGTTATACCACCGCCGAATCAGGTCGACGGTGATTTTCAACACGCGCTCTCATTTTCAGCGCTCCCCTCCCCAACTGCGGTATAACCAGACGTGAACTCCTCTGCTGCGCATCGACGATGACGGACTCTGAAACCAGCTCGCCTGCCAAACTCCCGCCGGGGATTGCCGTCTGCGGCCGCCAGGACGCCGAACTCGCCCGCCGCACCCGCGCCGAACCCCCTCACCCCTATCGCACACCCTTTGCCCGCGACGCCGCCCGGATTCTGCACTCCAAGGCCTTTCGCCGCCTCGCCGGCAAGACTCAGGTCTTCACCCGCCTGCCCGCCGAATCCCCCTCCGACCACTTCCGCAGCCGCCTCACCCACACCCTCGAGGTCACCCAGATCGCCCGCACCCTGGCCGCAGCTCTGGGCATTCACACCGAGCTGACCGAGGCCCTCGCCCTGGTCCACGACATCGGCCATCCGCCCTTTGGCCACGCCGGCGAGCAAGCCCTCGACTACTCCCTGCGCGGCTTCGGGCTCACTTTCGACCACAACCTCCACGCCCTGCGCATCGTCACCTGGTTCGAGGAGCGCTACGCCGCCTTTCGCGGCCTCAACCTCACCCTTGGCGTAAGGGAGGGCATCGTCAAGCACTCCCGCGATTACTCCGCCGCTGACCACCCTGAGCTGGCCGAATACTTCCTCGACCAGTTCCCTCCCCTTGAAGCCCAGCTCATCGATCTGGCCGACGAAATCGCCTATCTCACCGCCGATCTCGACGACGGCCTCGACTCCGGCATCGTTACCCTCCCCCAGGTCCGCGAAGCTGTGCCTCTGTTCCGCGGCTTCCACGACGCTGTTCTCATCCAATACCCCGCCGCCGCGCCCAAGCTCACCGTTAACGAAGCCATCAAGCGCGTCCTCAACGCGCTGGTCACCGATCTGTTGAACGAAGTGCGCGCCCGCGCAGCTGCTCTCGGCGCCACCACCCTGGCCGATATCCGCCGCGCGCCCCACCGCCTCGCGGCCCTCAGCCCGCAACTCGAAGCCGAACGCGCCGCCGCCAAAAATTTCCTTTACGACAACCTCTACAACTCCCCCATCATGGAGGACGCCCACAACCACGCCACTCAGGTCGTCCAGAGCCTCTTCGCCGCCCTTCTCGCCGACCCCGCCCAACTGCCCGAAGATCACCGCGCGCAAATCCCCACCGAAGGCCTCGCCCGCACCGTCGCCGACTACATCGCCGGCATGACCGACAGCTACATCGAGCAGGCGTGGCGCAGGGAATGCGGTCTCGGCTCAAGTTGAGCGCCGGCCTTAACTTGATGCCGCTCGGTCCTTGTCCTGGGTTTCCTTGGAGGGTGGGGGCGCATCTTCGCGATAAAGACTCGAAAAATCCCTCCATACCGTTTCCGCAAAATGCTGCGCGTAGCCTCGGTAGGCCTGAAAACAGCGAGATCCAGCGAACAGCGTCACAGGCAAGGCTGACCACAGGAAGAACTCGAGTCTGCCAGGAAGAGGCTTCCAGGTACCAAGAAAGTAGCCAAGACCGGAGGCAAACAGGAGAACGCAGACCGCAAGCCACTCGTTCGCTGCCTTCTCACGCTCCTGCAGCAGCTTCCTCTTTTCCTTATCCTTTTCCTTCTCCGCGCGTGCCGCAAGGTAATCGGCCCCCGCGGTGGCCGCCAAGGCCCCCGGAATCGAGGCAACCAGCACACTCCAGACGGCCAATCCAACGCCGCGCAACTCCCAGTGGAACGACAGTCCCCAGCCGCTCAGGTAGCCGCAGCCGATAAGAAATGCGCACCCCAGTCCCCGCATCATCGCGTAGAGACCCTCGAACTGCTCCACGTAGTTCGCCGCCTTGTTGCGAATCAGATAGGCGCGTGCTTCAAGGAAAGCGGTGTCGCGATTCGTCAGGTCTCCCGGCTGATCGCCAAGAACCTCCAGGCCAAACGCGGCCTTCACCTTCTTCGCAAGATCATCCTTGAAACCGGGGCTGAATTTTGAATTGGCCGCATCCAGAAGAAGGTTCGACCGCGACCGCAGTTCCCCCTTCCCGTCGCCAACCTTCGAAGGCACCACAACCGATGCCACCGTCTGCAGAACATGACCTGCGATGTATGCCAGCGCCAACAACAGCAGCGTCGTCGACACCTCGCTGGCAGGCAGCCTTCCCGTTGCGAGACCGAATGGAAGCCAGAAAATCCCCATCAGGAGCGTCCCTGGCAAGAGATACCCATAGATATCGTAGAAATTGAAGCGATCAATCATCGGCTATCGGCTCGCGCTCCTTTTGATCTTCTTTGCCACGCCGCCGGCCTGGCTCTCAATATCTTTGAGGATGGCGCCAAGCGTAGTTTCGGCCTCCGTTGCGCTGTTCACCAACACAGAAGCCACCCGCTGGTGCCCGCCGCCTCCATAATGTCGAAAGATTTGTCCCAGGGGAAGGCTCTTGAAGCGCCGCCACGGATTCCGCATGGCCGTGATCTTGGCTCCGTCGCCATGCGGCGTGATGCCCACAGAGTAGCGCGCATTGGGATACTCCAGATAGGGAGCGTACCGGCTCACGAAAGTGTTGTCGGTTTGCCTTGGCAGCTGGAAGACGACTATGCCATTACCGCCGATACGCGATGCCGAGCTGAATAGCTTCTGCCCCCGTTTGATGGCCTTGCGAACGGAGGCATACCGGTCGCGGACCATGCTCGATGCCGCAACCTCGCCCAGCGTCTGTGCCCGAAGCGACTCCACCAGAAAGCGGCAGTACTCAGCCGACGAGTCGTTCAAAAAACTCTGGCTGATTCTGAGCGCGGGAGCATTCCCCAGCACAGCCTCTTCTACGGTGTCATAGCGCGCCCCGTCGATGCGCCGCGCCCAGGCGACCATTTCGCGGAATCTCGGCTCACTGAGCTGCCTGCGAACCCTGCGCCACAGCAATTCGGCGCACGAAGATACCGCCGGATCGTACAGCAGGTCTGGAGAACTTCTATGCCGATAATCGTAATCGGCCCTCAGCGATTCCGAGCAGAACGAAGTCTGGTGGTGATCCGCCCAGAAGATGGCTCTCGGATGGTAAAGAAAGTCGACCACAACCGCAGGCTCAGACAGTTGGCTTTCCGCCCAGGACGCCTGCCGGTCATAGTTGACAGGAACTATATCGCGCGTCTCCCATCCCCGTTTTCTGTTCAGGTATTCGCTCGCAAGAACCGCTGAGATGACTCCATCGAAACAGGGGAAATGAAGATAGACCGTGATCGATTCCGCCATGGCTGAAACCTGACGCTACGATAGCATTTTTCTTGCCACATTGCGATATTCCTTCGCATCGGAAAACTGACAACTCTGCGGCTCCAGGGCGCCTTACTGCACCGTCCCCGCCGGCCTCAACCTGCGCAAATCCAGCGCGCACGCCACCGCATTCTGCGCGTGCAGCCGCAAATTGTCCGACGCCGCCCACAGCCACAGCCGCGAAGCCTCGTTCGTATTTCGCGAGCCGCCCAACTCCGGCCGCAGCCGCACCAGCACATCGTTCTGCCCCGTGGCCGCCAGGTTCGAAGGCGAATCCGTATCTTCCAGCACCAGGTCCATGTGTTCCCCGCTCAGAGCCTCTTCCAGCGCTGAAATCTCCACCGCCCGCTCCAGCTCCACCGCGATCGAAAACGTGTGCCCGTGAAACACCGGCGCATGAATCACCTGCAACGCCAGCGCCGGCCAGCGCCCGCCCCCCAGCGCGGCATAGTGGCGCCGAATCCGCGCCTCCACCGCGCCCAGGCTGATCTTGGCGCTTTCGCCCAGGCCGGAGAGAAGGTTATAGGCTATCTGCGCGTCGTAAATGGCCCGCGGCAAGCCCTGGAAGCTCAGCAGGCTCACCGTCTGCTGGTGCAGCTCGTCCATTGCCGCGCGCCCGAACTCGCTCGCCGGCTCCAGCACCGTAGCCGCCGCAAACCGCACCTCGGCGGCCAGTTGCAGCCGCTCCAGAACCAGCGCCAGCGCCAGCGCTGCCGGGTGCGCCGGAACCACGGCGGGGGTAAACAGGTCGGCCGTCGCCGCCTCCGAGCCCAGCCACGGAGCCCGCACCAGCACCCCCGTCTCCTGGTCCAGCGCGCCGGAAAGGTCCAGGACCGTCGAACCGGCCCGCAACGCCTCCCGCCAGTGCTTCCGGGTCAGGTCCTCCGTGCCGCAGAAAAACGTGAAGTCCGCGCGCTCAAACGCATCCGCGCCGATGGTCTGGACAAATGTAATCTCGTCCCCCACCCGATCCAGTTGCCCCTGCGCCTCTTCTTCGTCGAGCAGCACAAAGTTGGCCGCGGCCAGCGGCGACTCCGACAGCGCTTCCTTCAACTCCCGGCCCAGCAGCGTTGAGGCTCCGGCAATGGCGATCTTGTACACAGGCACCCTTTTCTTCTGTTGGAAAAATTACGAGCGGCTGAGCGAATCCGGCTCAACCGGGGCTGCGTCCTCGACCGCAACCCTCGTCGGCCTTCGCCGCCGCCGCCGCGTCCAACCGTACGCCGCCCGCGCCCAGATTCCCGAGAACATGTAGAGCAGCGCCAGCGAGAAAAGCACCCCCTGGGAAAACCGGAAAATGATATAAAACACGATCGCCAACACCAAAAGAAGCTGGAAAGGGTGGCTGCGCGAGAAGTTGATCTCCTTGGCCGACCAGAACCGCCAGGTGCTCACCATCAGGAACCCGCTCAGCCCCACCAGAACCAGCCAGGGAATCGCAATCCACCACGCCAGCACCGGATAGCCGTAGCACAGGTGCACCGTGGCGGCCAGCAGCCCCGCCGCCGCCGGAATCGGCATCCCCACGAAATACTTGCGCCCCGGCCGACCCGGATTCCGCGGCTGCGCATCGTGCGAGATGTTGAACCGCGCCAGCCGCGAAACCCCGCCTATCAGAAATAGGAAACAGATGAACGCCCCGGCCTGGCGCAGATGCTCCAGCAACTGCGGGTTGACCGAATCCGGCAGAAAGTGGAATCCCCAGATCAGCGCCAGCAGGCTGGGCGCCATCCCGAACGTAATGGCGTCGGCCAGCGAATCCAGTTCTTTGCCGAACTCGCTGGTGGTATTGGTCATGCGGGCAATCCGCCCATCCAGCGCGTCAAAGGGAATGGCGAAGATGATGGCGATGGCCGCCCAGTCCAGATGAGTGTGCGCGTTGCCGATGTCGCTGATCGCCTTGATCGTCTCGCTGATGGAAAAATAACCCGCGGCGATGTTGCCCACGGTAAACAACGAAGGCAGCAGGTACATACCACGCCGCAGCCGCGCCTTGGCGTTGGCCCTGGCCAGTGCCGCGTCGCGCCCGTTCATTGACCTTCTCCGCCGGACACGCCTACCAGCACACTGGCGTTCATTTCCATCCTGGCTATGGGCACAACCAGCGCCTCCTTGGGCTTGGGCATCTCCGCCAGCACGCTCCATCCGCCCTTCACCCGCTCGCCCACCTTCACCCGCAGCGCCGCCTCGGCCGGAACCACCGTATCCACCCTGGAACCGAACTTGATCAGGCCCACCCGCTGCCCGCGTTCCACCCTGTCGCCCTCACGCAGGTTGAACACGATCCGCCGCGCCAGCAGCCCGGCAATCTGCTTGAAAGTAACCTCGATCCCCTCGCCGCGCACCGTCACTTCGTTCTGCTCGTTGCGGTCCGCCGAGGCCGGATTCATGGCGTTCAAATACTCGCCCTTTCGGTAGCGCACACGGCTCACCACCCCGCCGATCGGCGAGCGGTTCACATGTACGTCGAATACGCTGAGGAAGATGCTGATCCGCTGCCTGGGCCCGTCGGGGGTGGCGATCGTGACCGTCTCGGTCACCAGGCCGTCACCGGGCGACACAATCAAGCCCGCGCCTGAAGGCACTGTCCGCCGGGGATCGCGGAAAAACCACAGAAAGAATGCCGCCAGGAGCACCGGCGCAATACCCCACGCCCAATTGCCTGTAAGCCACGCCAGCACAATCGCCACCGCCAGCAAGCTGAAACCGTAGATGTAACCGTCACGAACCATCGTCCCCAACGATTATACGGCTATTCCACTGGCCTGCCGGCTCATTCGGCCACTCGCCCAGGCGCACACTCCCCGTATTGAGGCCACGCATGGCCGGCGCTCAAGCAATTGGCCCGCACCATCCAGGCCGATCTATAGCCTCAGGCGACCGCCGGCAACCGGCGCTCCAAGGCAAAGATCAGGTCCTTGGCGTGCAGCTTCAGCTTCTTCAGGCGCACTTCTTCGAGTTGTTCATCCGAAGAAAGATAAGGTTTTTGAAGCAATTCTTCCAGCCGCTGAGCGTAGCGATGATGTTCGGCATGCAGACGATTGATCTCTTCGCTCAGCGTGGGATCCTGTACTTCGTCCATCAAGCACCTCCGTCGTTTAACTGAACATTTACATATACTGAACATTTACATATATCGCCGCCGCTGTGCAACCGGCAAGGGAGAAATTCAGCGAAAGTAACCTGAACCTGTGAATTTCAGGATTGAAGACCGCCAGGCGTGACCCCAATCACGTCCCGGTTTCTGGAACCGGCGATGCCCCCACCCGCAGCCCCATCAGAACCGCATCTTCTTGAGGATCAGCGTAGTAGCGCGGCCGTCGCCCGGTTTCCTCGAATCCCCGCACCTGGTAGAAACCCAGCGCCGCCCGGTTCGAGGCGCGCACTTCCAAAATCACCTCGGCCACCCGTTCCGTCCGCAGTTCCTCGACCATCGCTGCCAGCAGCCGTCCGCCCACCCCGCGCCCCTGCCCCTCCGCAGCCACCGCAATCGACTCCAGCTCCGCCTGTGGCGCCAGCAAACTCGCCACCGCGAAACCCGCCACTGCGCCCGTCTCCGGCTCCTCGGCCACCAGCGCAAACCTCCGCGGTGTGTTCAGGGGGTTCAGCGCTGCCCGATAAGCTGAAACCGGCCACCGGGGCGCATCCCGCAGACTCTCCGCAATCTCCATCACGCGCTTCAGGTCCGCCGCGCTCATGCGCCGAATCCGCACCTCCGCCGCACGGGAACTCATGCCCGTTGCGGCCCCGGGGGCGCGCCAAAAATCTCCGTACCAAAAATCTCCGCATCCGACCGCCGCAGGTAATTCCCATCCAGCAGCGCCAGGTCCACAAACTCCTCCGCCTCGACCCGCCCCGCGCAAAGCCGCAGCGCATCCGCGGCCGTCGGCGCCAGGGTCCGCACCAGCTCCCCATCCGGCCACGCCGCCTTCAGCAGCGCCTGAGCCGCATCGTCGCAAACGGCAACCCGCCGGGGCACGGGATCGATCGCCCCAAGCTCCTGAGCTCCAGCCAGCAGTTCCCTGGCCTCCAGACCCGGCCCTCCCACCCGCAGGAACAACTCGCCCCGATGCGCATCCAGGGCCGACGACTCCACGCCCGCCTTCCATGCCAGAACCTCAAGCCGCGAAAGCGCCGCCACCGGAATCTGCGTGTCTTCGCCCAGTCCCTTCACCGCGCTCAGTCCCACGCGCACGCCCGTAAAGCTCCCCGGCCCGTTCACCGCCACCATCGCGCCAATCTCCCTCAGTTGCGCCCCGGCGCGCGCCAGCAATTCGCCCACCGCCGTCACCAGCGTAGCCGAGTAGCTCCGCCCCTCGAGCTCGATCTGGCCGAGAATCTCCACCACGCCCTCAGCCAGCCGTCCCAGCGCCACCGACCCCGTCGGCCCGCACGTATCGATCCCCAGCAAGAGCGCAGATTCAAGCATGATGCCCCTTACACCGCCTTGAGCGCCTGCTCCAGGTCCACGATCAGGTCGTCCTTGTCCTCAATCCCCACCGACAGCCGCACCAGCCCCTGCGTAATCCCCAGCCGCTCCCTGTCCTCTTCGCTCAGCGCCGCGTGTGTCGTGGTCGCCGAGTGCGAAGCCAGCGACTCCACCCCTCCCAGCGACTCCGCGCTCAGGAATATCTTGATTGCCCCCAGGAACCGCCCCGCCGCCTCTCTCGATCCCAGGTCGAAGCTCAGCATCGACCCGAAACCCTTCTGCTGCTTCACCGCCAGCTCATGCTGCGGATGGCTCTTCAATCCCGGATAGGCCAGCCGGCTCAACTTCGGCTGCGTCGACAGGAACTCCGCCACGGCGCGCCCATTCTCCTCGTGCTGCTTCATCCTGAGCGGCAGCGTCTTGATCCCGCGCAGCACCAGGAAGCACTCGAACGGCGACAGAATCCCTCCCGCCGCCCTCTGCACCAGGTTGAGCCGCTCCTTGTGCTCCGGCTTTGTGCCGATCAGCGCCCCGCCCAACCCGTCCGAGTGCCCATTCAAAAACTTCGTCGTCGAGTGCATCACGATGTCCGCGCCCAACGCGAGCGGGCTCTGCAGCGCCGGCGACAGGAACGTATTGTCCACGCTCACTTCCACGCCGCGCGCGTGCGCGATCGCGCTCACCGCCGCAATGTCGGTCAGCGACATCAGTGGATTGGTCGGCGTCTCGATGTGCATGAGTTTCGTATTGGGCCGGATCGCGGTTTCCACAGCCTCCAGGTTCCCCGTATCCACATACTCGATCTCGATCCCGTAGTGGCGTACGATCAGATTGAACAGCCGCTGCGTCCCGCCATACACATTGTGCGAGCAGATCACGTGATCGCCCGCGCGCAGCGTGGCCACCAGCGCATAGATGGCCGCCATCCCGCTCGCAAACGCGTGACCGCTCGACCCGCCTTCGAGCGCCGCCAGCGCCTCTTCGAGGCGATCCCGCGTGGGGTTCCCGGCGCGCGAGTAGTCCCACCCCCTGTCGGTTCCAATCCCGGTCAGCTCAAAGGTCGATGAAAGGTAAACGGGCACATTCACCGCGCCCGTCAAAGGGTCGGGATATTGCCCCGCATGAACGGCAAGGGTCGAGTATTTGTAGTCAGGCATAGTTGGCGTTGAGGCTTCGGCTCCTGGCATCTAGCTTATCGCGGCGGGTAGGTAAGCCGAAAACCATTGGTCCCGCAACTCAAGCTGGGTTACGATTGAGGAGCGATGATGACCAGCGCGCAGTTTTATATCGCGATCGGCCTTTCCATCTTCTCGATCCTCCTCGTGTGGCTCGGATCGACGGTGGCAAACAACCGCGCCATCAACGCCCTGGGTCAGCGCATTGACGACCTGCGTTCAGAGATGAGAACTGGATTCACCAGCCTCAACGAGCGACTGGGCCGTTTGGAAACGCGCTTCGACCGTATTGAAGACGAAGTCCGCAAGGATCACGAAAGCCGGCTTTCGCGTCTCGAAGCCCGCGTCTTCTCCCGCACCGCCTGACTCTTCTTTCCCGCCGCGCAGCTCGTCTCTACTTCGCGCTAACCCTCAGCAGCAGCACGCCGTGCGACGGCACCGTTGCCGCATACGCGCCGCCGGTGAACTTCACGTCCTGGTGCGCCCACAAGTCCCGCGCCTTCTTGACCGTTTCGCCCAGTCCCAGATCGCCGGCCTTCACCGTGGCCTGCGCCGCGGCCGAGCCGAGATTCACCACGCCCACGGCCACGCTGCCGTCGGCCAGAGGCTTGATCCACGTCTCCAGATCGCCGTTCTTCACTGGCGACGCCTGCTTGCCCAGCGGGTCCTGATCGATGGCAATCACTTCCTTGTTCAACAGGATCGCCTTGGTCGCATCCGTCATGCTGCGCACGTCGTTGCCGGCCAGCAGCGGCGAAGCCACCAGCACCCACAGGCTCATGTGGGTGCGGTATTCATCGTCCGTCATGTGCCCATTGCCGATCTCCAGCATGTCCGGATCGTTCCAGTGGCCGGGCCCCGCATAGGGCGCCGTCGGAACCTGCTTCTCCACATTGCCGATCATGCTTTCCCACGAGTCGCGGATGTCGCCCGTGGTGCGCCACAGATTGCCGCCCACCGCCGGACCCCACTTCTCCACGCCGCCCAAGCCGTATTCGCACAGGCTGTAGACGATCGGGCGGCCCGTCGCCTCCAGCGCGGCGCCCATCTTCTGATACACGGGCTGCAACGCGTCGTTCTTGTAAACTCTCCCCGCGCTGCACCAGTCGTACTTCAGATAGTCGATGCCCCAGGCCGCGAACGTCTTTGCATCCTGCTCCTCGTGCCCATAACTGGCCGGATAACCGGCGCACGTCCGCGGCCCCGGTCCCGAATAGATTCCCAGCTTCAGTCCCTTGGAATGCACATAGTCCGCCAGCGCCTTCATGTCGGGGAATTTGTGGTTTGTTCCCAGATTCCCCTGCGCATCGCGCACGCCTTCCCACGTATCGTCGATGTTCACGTAGATATAACCCGCATCGCGCATCCCGCTCGATACCATGGCGTCGGCCATGGTGCGCACCGTCTGGTCGTCGATCCGGCCCTGAAACAGGTTCCAACTGTTCCACCCCATCGGCGGAGTCTTGGCCAGACCGTTCGACGGCACGTTGTTGAGCGGCGGAGGCTCGATATAGCTCACCGTGGGAATATCGTCCGTCGGGCCGGCAGGCTTCGCCACCCACGCGCGGCGGCCCTGCACGGCATGCAACTCGCCATCCATCAGGTCGCCCACCAGAACCGGCCTCTTCGGGTCCCACTCCGCGACGAAAAGCTCGAAGTGGCTCCCGCTCGCCGTCCCCTTCACATCCACCTGGAAGCCCAGCGTCTTCAGGGTCCCCGTCAGTTCATTGCCGCTCTGCTTCAACTCCAGAATCGACTTCTCCTGCTCGCCGTTGTCCAGCGTTCTGCCCATGGCCATCCAACGCCCCGCCAGGCCCTGCCCGAATCCCTGGCTGCATCCAGGACCCGCCAGCAACGCCACAAAGAAAACCAACCTCGCCGCGCTTGCCATCCACACCCGCGGCCCGCGTTTCCCACTCCGCTCCCGTTGCATACGCTGCAACCTCCATTCCGCGGCGAAACGCCGCCAGGCCAGGCGCCGGAAACCGTAGCAGCCCCCGCCAAATGCCGTTTTCACCGCGTCCCAAATTGTAAGCGATTACCGGCCTGCGCTGCGCTGCTTCTCCCCACCCCGGAGAACGCGAGATCGGCCTGGAGCGGCCGGTACGCGCGCTTCGCCACATTGCACGGCCTTCGCCTCGCTCCGAGGCAAGGGATGGCCCCGCCCCTCGATTTGCGCCATACTAGGAGACACGGAGGCACAAACCATGCCCATCCAACTGAGCCCCGAATCGGAGCGCCTCGTGGAGCAGGAGATCGCCAGCGGCCGCTTTCAGTCCGTTGACGAGATCATCGAGCAGGGAATCCGGGCGCGGGACGATGAAGCCGAGGCCGAACGCTGGAGAAAGCATCGCGAAGCCATCGAATGGATCCGCGATTTCGCCAAAAACCGCGCCCAGCCATTGAACGGCATCACCATCAAGGAACTCATTGAGGAAGGGCGGCTGTGACGCCGCGAAAGCGTCAGGTCAACCCCCAATCGGAAGCTTCACGATTAGCTTTTCACGCGCGAAATAGCGCACCTTCACCGTGATGCGCAAAGGGTTGAATCCACGCGCATGGAAAGATAAGTAGTGCGTGGAACCGATCTTCGCCAGCGGAAATGCGAAGTTACCATCCGCATCGGAGGTTGCGGAGCCCAGCACTCTGCTGAATGTAGGATCGCAATCGTCTACCATCGCTCCCGCAACGGTTGCGCCGGAAGGGTCAACAACAACTCCCGCCAGATGGTGGGCACGGAAAGGCCGCTCAATTTCGACAATTTGATACTCAGCGTTCGCTGCCAATGCGATCGCGAGTAAAACGATCAGCAAGCCGAATCGCCATGAAAGCCGCACGCGCCTAAACCCCACCCTCAAAAATCCTCTTCGACAAATACCGCTCCGCCGAGTCCGGCACAATCACCACAATTCGTTTCCCTTCGCCCAGCTCCCGCGCCAGTTCCACCGCCGCAAACACCGCCGCACCCGAGCTCGATCCACCCACCAGCCCCTCTTCGGCGGCCAGCCGCTTCACCATCCCAAACGCGTCCTCGTCGCTCACCGCCACAATCCGGTCGCACACATCGCGGTGAAACGTCTCCGGAACAAAGCTCACGCCGATCCCCTCAACCTTGTGCTTGCCCGGCGCGCCGCCCTGCAAAACCGAACCCTCCGTTTCCACGGCCACATTCACCACCGCCGGGTTCCGTTCTTTCAGGAACCGCGCCACGCCGGAGAACGTCCCGCCCGTGCCCACCCCGGCCACAAAGCCGTCGACCCGCCCCTCCATCTGCTCCCAGATCTCGACAGCCGTCGTGTCGTGATGGAACCGCGGATTGGCCTGGTTCTCAAACTGCAATGCGGTGAACGACCCCGGAATCTCCGCCCCAGCCGCGCGCGCCCGCCGGATCGCGCCCGCCATGCCCTCATCTTCCGGCGTGCGAATCACCTCCGCGCCGAATCCGCGCATCAGAATGCACTTCTCCTCGGCAAACCCCTCGGGCACAAAAAGCTTCACCGTGTAACCGCGATTGACTCCGATCAGCGCCAGACCCACACCGGTATTGCCCGCCGTTGCCTCGATGATCGTCGAGCCCGCGTGCAGCAGCCCTCGCGCCTCCGCGTCCAGAATCATACCCAGCGCCGCGCGGTCCTTGATGCTGCCGCCGGGATTCAGGAATTCGAGCTTGGCAAACACCGCCGCCGCCGGCTCCGGCGCCAGCCGCGTCAGTTGCAGCATGGGCGTTTGGCCAACCAGCTCAGTGATGTCCGCGGCAATGCGCAGGGAGGAAGAACGAGAACTTTCAACGGCCATGGGAACTCTAGTTTATCGCACGGCCGGCAACGGCTATTTCCTGTCCGCGACGGCGCCCTTCTTGGTCACGCGCACCACCGGGAAGTACCCCGTGCGCGTGCGCACGGTCAGCTTGCCCAGCCCCTTGGCATCCGCCGTCACCACCACCCGCCGGAAACCCGGCTCCGTGGTCGGCTTGGTCGAGTGGTAGCCCAGCGTGTACTGGTTGCGGATATCCCGCGCCACCTCGGCCGCAATCTGGTCGATCTGTTCGATCGACTTGGGGAAAAACGCAATCCCGCCCGTCTCGGTCGACAGCATCTCCAGCGCCCGCCGCGCGTGCCGCACCTCGGCGCGGCTCATCTCGTCGCCAAACAATAACCCGATCGAATAAATCACCGGTCCCGACAACTGCTGCACCCGCCTGATGGTCTGCTCCAGGTTCAAGGTCGAAGCGTTGTCTTCCCCGTCGGTAATCAGGATCAGCACCTGTTTGGGCCGCTTGGCGTCGGCCACAAGCTTGTCCGCCGAGGCCACCACCGCATCGTAAAGCGCCGTCCCGCCTCGCGATTCGATGTGCCCCAGCCCGTCCCGCAACTTGTTCAAGTCGGACGTGAACTCCTGGTCGATGAACGCCTCGTCGGAGAAGTTCACCACGAACGTCTCGTCCTGCGGATTCGAGGCCTGGATCAGGTCCAGTGCGCTCTTGTTCACCGAAGGCCGCTTTTTCGCCATCGACCCCGAGTTGTCCACCACCATGGCAATCGAAACCGGAAGGTCGGTGTGCTGGAAGCTGATCAGCGTCTGCTTCACCCCGTCCTCGGAGACATCGAAATTGTCCCTCTTCAGGTCCGGAACCAGCCGGTTGCCCTCGAGCACCGTGCAATTCAGCACCACCTCTTCCACGTCGGTGTGCAGAACGTAGCCCGTTCCTTCTTTGCGCATGGTTCCGGTTGTGGACGCCGCCGGTTCCCCATCCGGCGACCGCACCGGGTCGCGGTCCACCGTCAAGGACGGAGCCTGAGGCGTGGGCGGAGTTTGCGGCGTCGGCGTAGCTTCCGGCGTTAGCGTTGTTGGCGGCGTCAGCGCTGCCACCACCTGCGAAGCGCGCCCAACTCCGCTAACAACGCTAGCCCCGCTAACTCCGCTCAATGGCGCCGGGGACGAGACTGGAACCGCCGGGGTGGGCGTTGCTTGCGCCGCCAGCGGCAGCGCCGCTCCGGCAAGAAGGGTGGCGAGAATCGCGTTAATGCAAAGGCGCATAGTAGCCAGTGCGAGCATGGATAGTCAGCGGAGGCAATCCCGGAGGAGGATTCACCTTCACCTTCACTTTACGCCACTTGCCGTCGCGGGTCAGGTCCTTGGGCCGGTAGCCGATCATGTATTGGTTGCGAAGTTCGGTGGAAATCTTCTCCGCAATGTCGCCCATCTCCGCAATATCGTCCACCCGGAACAGCCGCCCCCCCGTCTCTTCGCTCAAATCGTTCAGCAGTTGCGGTCCTGTGCGCTCCTCCGGCGTGGCCGCATACGGATCGAAGATGCCGATCGAATAGATCTCCACGTCCGACTCCCGCACCTGCGACCGCACCTCGCCCTCGGTGTACCGCGAGCGGTTGTCGCCCCCGTCGGAGACCACCAGCAGCGCCTTGCGCTCGTGCCGCGCGTCCCTCATCTTGGCCACGCCGTAGTAGATCGCGTCCAGCAGCGCCGTGCGGTGCCCGCTGCGCACCGTAGCCAGCCGCGCCTGTATGTCCTCCACCGAGTTGGTGAAGTCCTCGATCAGCTCCGGCCGGTCGTTGAACCCGATCACAAAAAACTCGTCCTGCGGGTTGGCTGTCTTGATGAATTGCAGAATCGATTCCCGCGCCCGGATCAGCTTCGAGGACATCGACCCCGAAAGGTCGAAGATGATGCCGATCGAAACCGGCGCGTCCTCGCTGGCGAAGCTGCTGATCTTCTGCTGCCCGCTGTTTTCGTAGATCTGAAAGTCTTCCTGCTCCAGCCCCGTCACCAGCCGGTTCATGGGATCGGTCACCGTGACCGGAACCAGCACCATGTCCACGTTCAGCCGGATCCGCGACCCAGGGTGGATCTTCAGCGCATCGGGCCCCGTCGCGGCAGGCGCTTCAGCTCCCGCGGGTTCTGCCGTAACCGGCGCGGAAGTGGTTGGCGGGGGCACGTGAACCTTGTTCAGCTGGTCGTCCTGGGCCTTGGCCCGCGCCAGGCACAAAACCGCCGCCAATCCGCAAATCCACAACCCGCGCCGGATCGACCGCCGATTGTCGTGCGCATTTTCCGGAATTCGCTGGACATGAGGCATCGTCACAACTCAACACAACAGAAGATTGAAGGCGATAGTAGCACGGTTTGTATATGACTGGCGTCACCGTCTTGCCATCGCTTTGTCAACTCACAATCGCCGTTCCAGTCAATCGAAGAGCCAGACCCGCCGCCGCCGCTGGGATACAATCGACCCTGAGCGCTCCACCATCCCAAACGAAGCAAAACTGGGATTCCAGCGCGCAAATCTATCTGTTGGACGGGGAGCAAGTCCTTCCGTATGGCCCGTATTTATCCATTTCGCGCCTGGCGCTACAATCCCTCCACAGTTCGCCTGGAAGACGTCGTCACCCAGCCCTACGACAAGATCTCGCCCGCCATGCAACAGGCCTACTACCAGCGCAGCCCCTTCAATCTGGTGCGCATCATTCTTGGCCTCCCGGAACTGTTCGATGCCGAACGCGGCGAAAGCGTCTATACCCGCGCCGCCCGCGACTTCCGCGCCTGGCGCGACCAGGGCATCCTCATCCAGGAGAAGGACCCCTGCATCTTCGCCTACTCGCAGCGTTTCCGCGTCCCCGGCGCCGAAATCGTCAAGGAGCGCCGCGGTTTCATCGCCCTCGGCAAGCTCCACGACTACTCCGAGCAGGTCGTCTTCCGCCACGAGCAGACCCTTTCCAAGCCCAAAAGCGACCGCCTCAACCTGCTCAGGGCCACCCACGCCCACTTCGGCCAAATCTTCATGCTCTACTCCGACCCCGCCGGCAGCGTGGAGGAGATTCTCTACGACGGCAGCGGCCCTGCCGAAAGCGAAGTCACCGACGAGTACGGCGTCCTCCACCGCCTCTGGCGCATCGGCGACCCCGCCGCCATCCGCCTGCTCACCACCGCCATGGCCGACAGGAAGCTCATCATCGCCGACGGCCACCACCGCTACGAGACCGCGCTCGCCTACTCCAAAGAGCACGCCGCCGCGCCCGCCCGGTCCGAGTACAACCCCAGCGAGTTGCCCCAGCCGGCCTACCCCGAAGCCGCCGCCATGATGACTTTCGTCAACATGGACTCCGGCGGCCTCGTCATTCTCCCCACCCACCGCGTGGTCCACAGCCTCTCCGCATTCGACCCGGCCGCGTTTGCAGTTGCCGCCGAAGAGTTCTTCCAGGTGGACAGGCTCCCGGAAAGGGACGCCGCCAGCTACATGGAATTGCTCGGCCGCCGGCAAGGCACGGCGTTTGTCGCCGTCACCCGCGCCGGGGCTCTCCTGCTGCGCTCCAAACCGGAACCCGTAGCCGCTGCCCTGGCAAACCTGCCCGAGCGCCAGCGCCAGCTCGACCTCAGCCACCTGCACTCCATCGTCCTCGAACGGTTGCTCTCGCTCGACGCCGAAAAGGTCCGCGAGCAGACCAATCTCCGCTACCTCCGCGACGCCGGCGAAGCCGTGGACCAGGTCCGCCGCCGCGAAGCCGACGTCTCCTTTCTCACCAACCCCGTTTCCATGGAGCAACTCCGGGAAGTGGCCTTTGCCGGCGACGTCATGCCGCAGAAGTCCACCGACTTCTTCCCCAAGCTGCTCAGCGGTTTGACCATCTATGCCCTCGACTAAGACCCTGTTCGGGAAGCGCCCGCATCTTTGGGCGCTTGCCGCTCTCCTTGCGGCAGTGGGAGCGATCGCCGCCGCGCAAGCCCCGCCCGCTCCCCCGCCGCCCACCGCGCCGCAGCCCGCACCCGCACCGCCCCCACCCCGCTTCGTCGTCGTCATCGATGCCGCCCACGGCGGAAACGACCCCGGCGCACGCCTCAGCGGCCAGCCCGAGAAGACCTTCACCCTCGCCCTCAGCGTCAGGCTCCGTTCCCTGCTGGCCGCACGCGGCATCCAGGTCGTCACCACCCGCGAATCCGACTCCACCATCGACGTCGACCGCCGCGCCGAGCTCGCCAACCACGCCAACGCCCAGGCCTGCATCAGCCTCCATGCCTCTGAGAGCGGCTCCGGCGTGCATCTGTTTACCTCCTCGCTGGCTCCCACTCCGCCGCAGCGCTTTTCCGCCTGGAAGACCGCGCAGGCCGCCTGGGTCACGCGCAGTCTTTCCCTGGCCGGTGTCGTCAACTCTGCTCTCCTCCACGCCGGCCTGTCCGTCACCCTTGGCCGCACCGCGCTGCCCGGAGTCGACAGCATGAGCTGTCCCGCCGTCGCCATCGAGGTCGCTCCCGAACGCGCTACCTCCGGAGCCGTCACGGCCGGCCTCGACGATCAGGGCTACCAGGCCCGCGTGGCCGAGGCCCTGGCTGCCGCGCTGCTGGAGTGGAAATCGGAGGCTCGTCAGCCGTGATCCCCCGCTACCAGACCATCCTCTTCATCGTGCTGCTCGCCGCTTCGGTGGCCATGGGTGTGATCCTGTGGCATTTGCGCGAGCGCGCCCACCAGCGCCTGCTCTACGGCCAGGACTCGGCGCCCACCCAGGCCCCCGAGGTCGCCCCCGCTGAACAGGCCACCCTCCTGGTCGCCAACGACCAGGACAACTCCCTCCTCGCCCAGGTTCAAGCCCTGCCGCTGCCCCAGGACCCCGGTTCACGCGCGCGCGTCATTCTGGGCAAGCTGCTGGACCTCTACGCCGCCCCCGATGCCACCCACCCCGTCCCCGGCGGCGCCAACGCCATCGCCCAGGTCTTCCTGTTGCCCGTGTCGAATCCTCCCCGGAAGACGGACAGTCCCTCCAACGCGCCCGCATCCGCCCACCCCCCGCCCGGCAAACCCAATGCCACTAACCCAGCCGCTTCCGCGCCAGGTTCCCAGGCCAGAATCCAGGAGCCCACCGGTCCCGAGCTCGCCGTCGTCAACCTCACCGGCAGTTTCGTCGCCAACCATCCCTCCGGTCTGGAAACCGAAAACCTCACCATCCAATCCATCTGCGCCACCCTCCACGCCAACCTGCCCCG
>Ga0181527_1000124_pt1 | contig 86024 bp, 69 predicted proteins | sample PEATcosm2014_Bin_30_FD_119762 | JGI IMG/M metagenome (GOLD analysis project Ga0181527, IMG submission 119762) | Peatland microbial communities from MTU Mesocosm Facility, Houghton, MI, USA - PEATcosm2014_Bin06_60_metaG | ecosystem: Environmental > Terrestrial > Soil > Wetlands > Peat | place...
CATGTCTCTAATCCTTGCCCTTAGCTTCGGGCGGCGCCAGCGCGAATAGTTCGTTTCCTGGTACCAGTGCGTGCGGTCGGCCTCACAGCGCATCAAGCTGACGGCGCGGACAAGCGGCGGTGTGGCACGCTTGATTCCGGTGTGGCCGCGCCGCAGCTTATGCGCTATCCGTTAAACGAACATCCATGATAGGCTGCGGTTCCACGGATGAACGGCCGTGGGTTACCATGATGTCACCCGCATTCAAGCGGCGGTTTCGGAGGCTGGACGTCGTGAAATGAGCGATCAAGCCTATCTTTCCATTGGGGGCAGGACGCGGGCGCTGTGGCCGAATCGTTGGGACATGGTGGCGGTGCCGCTGGTTCTCGGAAGCCTGGCCCTGGCGTTCATCGGGGTCCGCCAAATGGTAGCCCCCCTGGAGGTCGTGCAAGAAGCAGCCATCTCCCTGGACCCAAGCAACCTGCCTGTATACGCGTTGCGTACCGTGTTGCGCATGCTGGCTGGATTGGTCGCGTCGCTGGTCTTCACTTTCAGCTATGCGACCCTGGCAGCCAAGAGCCGCCGTGCCGAGCTTGTTCTGATTCCAATCCTCGATGTCCTCCAGTCGGTGCCGATCCTCGGCTACATTTCCTTCACCGTCGTTTTCTTCATGTCCCTCTTCCCCGGCAAAGTGCTGGGGGCGGAACTCGCGGCAGTCTTCGCCATTTTCACGAGTCAGGCGTGGAACATGGCATTCAGCTTCTATCAGTCCTTGCGCACGGTGCCCCGCGACCTGGATGAAGCGTGTCGCGGGTTTCAGGTCTCGGCCTGGCAGCGGTTCTGGCGCCTGGAGGTGCCGTTCTCCATGCCGGGCCTCGTGTGGAATATGATGATGTCTATGTCTGGCGCCTGGTTTTTTGTGGTCGCGTCGGAGGCCATTACCGTCGGTGACAAGCAGATCACCCTGCCCGGCATCGGCTCCTACGTCGCCAGGGCCATCCAGGAGAAGGATCTCGGGGCGGTCGGCTGGGCCATCCTGGCCATGACAGGGGTGATCGTGCTCTACGATCAGGTGATGTTCCGTCCGCTGGTGGCATGGTCCGATAAGTTTCGCTTCGAGCAGACCGGGGCCCAAACGGTCCCCGAGTCGTGGGTGCTCGACCTGGCCCGGCGCGCCAGGCTCCCGCGGCTGGTGGCTGTCCCCATCCGCAGGACCTTCCGCTTCTCGCTGCGGTTCCGTCTGCCGGTAAAGGGAATACGGATCGCCATGCCGGTGCCGCCGCGCCTGATCGACATGGTGTGGTACGCGATCGTGGCGGCCGGCGCTGCCTACTGCGGATGGAGCGTGGTGGCATACCTCAGCACCACATTGTCCTGGGGCGACCTGGGCAAAGTGCTCCTGCTGAGCGCGATCACCATGCTGCGAGTAGCGATCCTGATCGTCTTGGCCAGCCTGGTCTGGGTGCCACTGGGGGTGATGATCGGCCTGCGTCCCCGGTGGGCGGAGAAGATCCAGCCGCTGGCCCAGTTCCTGGCGGCCTTTCCCGCCAATCTGCTGTTTCCGGTCGCCGTGGTGCTGATCGTCCACTTCAAGCTGAATGTGGATGTCTGGGTCAGTCCGCTGATGATCCTTGGGACGCAGTGGTACATCCTCTTCAATGTCATCGCCGGCGCTTCGGCGTTCCCCACCGATCTGAAGGAGGCGGCCAGCAACTTCCGCATGCGGGGCTGGCAGTGGTGGCGCTCGGTCATCCTGCCCGGCATCTTCCCCTACTTCGTTACGGGCGCGATCACGGCCTCCGGCGGGGCATGGAACGCCAGTATTGTGTCCGAATATGTCAAGTGGGGCGACACCACCCTCACGGCTCGCGGCGTGGGGGCCTTCATTGCGCAAACGACTGAGGCGGGCGACTATCCCCGCATCGCCCTCGGCATTGTCGTGCTTGCCATCTTCGTGATGCTGTTCAACTGCTTGGTGTGGCGGCCGCTGTACCGTCTGTCCGAGCGCCAACTGCGCCTGGATTGATCCGAAGGGGGTTCTTTCGCCATGACCATCCTCGAGAAGAACGGTGCTCTCGCCGGAACGCTCCTCACCGTCGAGAATGTGCGCCAATCCTTCCCCAAGCCGTCGACCGGCGAAATTGTTGTTCTCGACGATGTCGACCTGTCCCTCCGTACAGGCAAGATCGTGGGGTTGCTCGGTCGCTCGGGCTCGGGCAAGTCTACCCTGTTACGCATCGTAGCGGGGCTCATGAAGCCGACCGGCGGAACGGTCGTGTATCAGGGGCGGCCGATCGCGGGTCCTTGCGAGGGCGTCGCGATGGTCTTCCAGACGTTCGCGCTGTTTCCATGGCTGACGGTGCTCGAAAACGTCGAAGTCGGGCTGGAAGCGCTCGGGGTGCCGGAGAAAGAAATGCGCCGCCGCGCTCTGGCTGCCATCGACCTGATCGGCCTGGACGGCTTCGAATCAGCCTACCCGCGTGAGTTATCCGGGGGCATGCGGCAGCGCGTGGGCTTCGCCCGGGCGCTCGTCGTCAACCCGGCCATCCTGATCATGGATGAGCCCTTCTCGGCCCTGGATGTGTTGACGGCGGAAACGCTCCGGACCGACTTCCTGGACCTGTGGAATGGAGGAAAGCTTCCCATCCAATCGGTGCTGATGGTGACCCACAATATCGAGGAAGCGGTGCTGATGTGCGACCGCATCCTGGTGTTTTCCTCCAATCCCGGGCGGGTCGTCGGGGAGATCCAGGTGACGCTGCCACATCCGCGCAGCCGCTTCGACCCAGCCTTCCGCAGCATGGTCGACGACATCTACGCCCGCATGACCGCGCGACCGATCCCGGCGCATGAAGAACGAGGCAAGCAGATCGGTCCCTCGATTGGCGATTGGCTTCCGCGGGTCTCGACGAACCGCATGTCGGGCTTGGTCGAGCTCCTGGCATCCCCGGCCTACCATGGGCGGGCGGACCTCCCGGAGATTGCCAGCAGGCTGCAGCTTGAGGTCGACGATTTGTTCCCCATCGCGGAGGCCCTGCAATTGCTCGGTCTTGCGGAACTCGCAGTCGGGGACATCCACCTGACCCCCACCGGGCATATCTTCGCCGAATCCGAACTGGAGAACCGGAAGCGCATCTTCGCGGAGCGCCTGCGAAGCAATGTGCCCCTGGCGGCCCATATCCGACGCATCCTTGATGAGCGGCCCGGCCACCGAGCGCCCCTCGTGCGGTTTGAGCCCGAACTCGAGGATTCCCTCACCGAGGGAGCCGCGCAGGAGACGCTGCGGACGGTAATAAGCTGGGGACGCTACGCTGAACTCTTCTCCTATGACGACAAGACCGAAATGTTCAGCCTGGAGAACCCCTCCTCCTAGGTCGTTGTCTTCTGCTCTGTTGCTATCGGAAGCCCGGATAAGTGCGCCCGGTGTCGGAGAGAAGACGGATTCTCACGGCTTCGATGCTGCTGTGACGCCGATCCACTCAATCTTTACGGAATCTTGATGTTGCTGCACCGGGTCTTTACGGTTTCTTGATTTGACCGGTAGGAGCCCTAAGTATAATGTAGTTGGCTTTAACGGCGCAAACCGCACGGAGGTCTTCGATGATGGACGTATTGTTCGTGGTTTTGACGCTGGCCTTCTTACTCCTTACCTGGGCCTTCATTGAGCTCTGCACGCGCCTGTAGGAGGCAGCCATGAACTCGTTGTACATCCTCGGCGGGATCATTGCGATCGGGTTATTTGTCTACCTGGTGATCGCGCTGTTAAAGCCGGAGGTCTTCTCATGACCCTGAACGGGATCTTTCAAATCGTCCTGTACTTCGGGGTCCTTCTGGCCCTCACGAGACCCATGGGGGCCTACATGGCCCGAGTGTATGGAGAGGGCGCTGTCTGGCTCGAACGCCCCCTCGGCTGGCTGGAGCGGTTGACGTATCGACTCTGTGGGATTCGCCGCGCGGACGAAATGGACTGGAAGGCGTACGCACTTGCCATGATAATCTTCAACATCGCGGGCGTCTTCCTGCTCTATGGGCTGCAACGGCTGCAGGGATCGCTCCCCACCAATCCCCAGGGCTTAGGGGTGGTCGCCCCCGACCTGGCCTGGAACACGGCGGTGAGCTTCGTCACAAACACGAACTGGCAGAACTATACCCCGGAAACGACGATGAGCTATCTCACCCAGATGGCCGGCCTCGCCGTGCAGAACTTCGCCTCCGCGGCCACCGGGATGGCCATGGCTGTGGCGCTCATCCGGGGGTTCGCCCGCCGATCGGCGCAGACAATCGGCAACTTCTGGGTGGACCTCATCCGGGGCACCCTGTACGTCCTCTTGCCGATTTCGCTGGTCCTGGCCGTGGTGTTTGTCTCCCAGGGCATGGTGCAGACCTTTAGCCCCTACCTGAAGGTGAACGTCGTCCAGCCGACGACCTATGACGAGCCGGTGACCGGCCCAGACGGCCAGCCCGTCCTCGACGCGAAGGGCCAGCCGCAGACCAAGAAATCGACCCTCACTGAGCAAGTCCTGGCGGTCGGTCCCGCGGCCTCCCAGGTCGCCATCAAGATGCTGGGGACGAACGGGGGCGGCTTCTTCAACGCGAACTCCGCGCACCCCTATGAGAATCCCACGCCCCTTACCAACTTCCTAGAGATGCTGGCCATCTTCTTGATCCCGGCGGGGCTCACGTATACGTTCGGCACGATGGTCAGGAACACCCGGCAGGGGTGGACGATCTTTTGGGCCATGTCCTTGCTGTTCGTGATCTCGCTCACCGTGGCCGTCGTGGCCGAACAGAATGGCAATCCGATCCTGGCGAAACTCGGCGCCAACGAGCAGGCCAGCACGCTGCAGCCCGGCGGCAACATGGAAGGCAAAGAAACCCGCTTCGGGATCGCAAACTCTGCGCTTTTCGCCACTATTACCACCGCCGCCTCGTGTGGGGCCGTCAACTCCATGCACGACTCCTTCACCCCGCTCGGCGGCCTCGCGCCCATGTGGCAGATCCAGCTCGACGAGGTGGTGTTCGGCGGTGTCGGCTCGGGGTTGTACGGCATGTTCATGTACGTCATCGTCGCGGTCTTCATCGCGGGCCTGATGGTCGGGCGCACGCCGGAGTACCTCGGCAAGAAGATCGAAGCCTATGAAATGAAGATGGCCTCCATCTTTATCCTACTTGGGCCCGTGTTCAGCCTGGGTCTGACCTCTGTTGCGGTAGTCCTCCCCCAGGGATTGGCCGGGATGAGTAACCCCGGGCCCCACGGCTTGAGCCAGGTCCTGTACGCGTTCTCTTCGACGGTCGGCAATAACGGCAGCGCCTTCGCCGGTCTGAACGGGAACACGCTTTTCTACAACGTGGCCCTGGGTATCACGATGCTCTTTGGCCGGTTCTGGATGGCACTGCCGACTGTGGCCGTCGCCGGCTCCCTGGCCCGCAAGAAGATCGTACCCGCCAGTGCGGGGACACTACCCACGGACACCGTCTTGTTCGTGGTGCTCGTGGCCGGGACGGTCCTCCTCGTGGGGGCGCTCACGTTCTTCCCGGCGCTGTCGCTCGGACCCATCGTCGAACATCTCAATATGCTGGCCGCGAAGTGAGGTCGCTCACCATGACAACAGACGCCAAAGCCCGCCCACTGTTCGATCCGGCCATCCTGTGGCCGGCCGTGCTGGATTCTTTCCGGAAGCTGACCCCGCGGCGCCAGGTCCGGAACCCGGTGATGTTCGTGGTGTTCGTGGGGTCCGTCTTGACGACGGGGCTCTTCGTGCAAGCGCTCGTCGGCAAGGGCGAGGCGTCGGCGGGGTTCATCCTGGCCGTGTCGCTCTGGCTCTGGTTCACCGTGCTCTTCGCGAACTTTGCGGAGGCAATGGCCGAGGGCCGGGGAAAGGCCCAGGCGGCCTCGCTTCGGAAGGCTCGCCGCGACATTCAGGCCAAACGCCTCCCCCGGCCGGAGCGCACCGCGGCATTCACGGCAGTCCCCGGGACGAGCCTGCGGAAAGGTGATGTCGTTTTGGTCGAAGCGGGGGATTTCATCCCGGCCGATGGCGAGGTGATCGAGGGCATTGCCTCGGTGAACGAGGCCGCCATCACCGGGGAAAGCGCGCCGGTGATCCGTGAGAGCGGCGGTGATCGCAGTTCGGTCACCGGCGGCACGCAGGTGCTCTCCGACTGGCTGATCGTGCGCGTGTCGGCCGATCCCGGCGAGGCGTTCCTCGACCGCATGATCGCCCTGGTCGAGGGGGCCAAACGCCAGAAGACGCCCAACGAGATCGCCCTCGACATCCTACTGGCCGGGATGACGATCATCTTCCTGCTGGCGTGCGCCACGCTCTTGCCCTTCTCCTTGTACAGCGTCAAGGCCGCCGGCCAAGGCACCCCTATCACGGTGACGGTGCTGGTGGCCCTATTGGTCTGCCTGATCCCCACTACCATCGGCGCCCTGCTCTCGGCGATCGGGATTGCCGGGATGGATCGGATGATCCAGGCGAATGTGATCGCCACCTCGGGGCGAGCCGTCGAGGCGGCGGGTGACGTGGACGTGCTTCTCTTGGACAAGACCGGCACCATCACCCTGGGGAACCGCCAAGCGACGGCGTTTCTCCCAACAGATGGCGTGAAGGAGTCGGACCTAGCAGACGCCGCGCAGCTCGCGTCACTCTCGGATGAGACGCCGGAGGGCCGCTCCATCGTCGTGCTGGCCAAGGAGAAATACGGGATCCGCGAACGAGATATCGAGAGGCTGGGCGCCACCTTCATCCCCTTCTCCGCCCAGACGCGGATGAGCGGTGTCAACCTGGACGGCCGCCAGATCCGCAAGGGGGCCGCGGATGCCATCGACACATACGTCAAGGGGCTGGGCGGCGAGTTCCCCGTGGACGTCCACACAACCGTTGACCGGATCGCCAAAGAGGGCGGCACGCCGCTGGTGGTGTCAGAGGGCGCGAAGACCCTCGGGGTCATCCAGCTCAAGGACATCGTCAAGGGGGGTATCAAGGAGCGATTCACTGAGTTGCGCCGCATGGGCATCAAGACCGTCATGATCACCGGCGATAACCCTTTGACGGCAGCGGCCATCGCCGCCGAGGCGGGCGTGGACGATTTCCTGGCCCAGGCGACGCCCGAGGCCAAGCTCAAGCTCATCCGCGAAATCCAGGCCCAAGGCCGTCTTGTCGCGATGACCGGCGATGGGACCAACGACGCCCCGGCCCTCGCCCAGGCGGATGTCGCGGTGGCGATGAACACCGGCACGCAGGCGGCCAAAGAAGCCGGCAACATGGTGGACCTGGATTCGAATCCGACCAAACTGATGCAAGTGGTCGAGGTCGGCAAGCAGTTGCTGATGACTCGCGGGGCGCTCACGACGTTCAGTATCGCCAACGATGTCTCGAAGTACTTCGCCATCATCCCGGCGGCCTTTGCCTCCACGTACCCCACGCTCAATGCGCTAAACATCATGTATCTGGCCACGCCCGAGAGTGCGATCATGTCTGCGGTCATTTTCAACGCGTTGATCATCATCGCACTGATTCCGCTCGCGCTGCGCGGCGTGAAGTACCGACCGTGGGGGGCGGCGTCGGTGCTTCGCTACCACCTATGGGTCTATGGGATCGGCGGGATCATCTGCCCCTTCATCTTCATCAAGCTGATTGACATGCTCCTGGTCGGGATGGGATTCGCGCGCTGAGGGAAGGGTGAGGAGACCAACCATGCTCAAGCATTTACGGCCGACGCTCGTTGCTCTGCTGCTGTTCACCGCGATCACGGGGATCGTGTATCCGCTCGTTGTCACCGGCATCACTCAGGTGATTTTCCCCCGGCAGGCAAACGGGAGCCTGATAGTGAAGGACGGTAAGGCCGTGGGGTCGGAGCTCATCGGGCAGCCGTTCGATGATCCGAAGTACTTCTGGGGCCGTCCCTCGGCCACCTCGCCGTTCGCCTACAATGCCGGGGCCTCCGGCGGCTCGAACCTCGGCCCCACAAATCCCGATCTCCAGAAGCAGATCCAGGGTCGGATCGAGGCTCTCCGGGCCGCCGATCCTGGAAACACCGCGCCCATCCCGGTCGATCTGGTTACCACATCTGGTAGCGGGCTCGACCCGCACATCAGCCCGGCCGCCGCGCTCTACCAAGTCCGACGCGTGGCGAAGGCACGTGGCCTCTCCGAAGATGCCGTTCGCAACCTCGTCGAGCAACAGGTGGAAGGCCGCCAGTTCGGATTCCTGGGCGAGCCGAGAGTCAATGTCCTGAAGCTCAACCTCGCCCTGGATGCATCGAAGGGATAATTTGAATTTGGCCGTGAGCCAGCGTCTCACAGCATAAGCGGACCAGAGTCCGCGTTATTCAAGGACGGGCGCCTGCAACCTGCAGGCGCTTTCCCCTTTGGGCGTGCTGAGCGCGGGAGAGAAGAAGGGTGGCAGTCGCGGTCGCTCTCCTGTCAATCGGTTTCATTTATCTCTCTGCGCATTATCTCGCGATGCAGCAAACCCTCAGGCTGCTCCTCGCAAGGGAGAGCGGACGGGAAGATCGAACGCGCGCGCAGGTGGCGATCATCTTCGGTATGCAACTGAAGGGGATCAACATTCTGTTCCTCTTCGGCGTGGCGCTTTACCTGATCATCGCCCGAGCATCCACCTGGCAATACGGGGTTTTGATCGTGATCCTCTGTGAGGTCGGAAGCTTGCTGATTCGATCTGTCCTGAACCTCCAGCCTGGGAGTCCGAGGATGTTAGCGGCGATAGCTTCTGATCTGGAGTTGCGTCGTAAGTTCTACAAGATCGCGGGCGATTCACTCCGCCTGCAAGCGGTCGAGGAACTCCTTGCCCGACTGCGATCGTTCCCTGGCTTCAGATACAGTCTGAGATGAATCGCTGAGTCGGGGGTCGGATAGATCCGCCCCCCCTTCTGTTGCGTTGAGCCGTGCTCTCATATACACTCTTAGGTTAAAGAGGTCTCCCTACCCATGAGCGCTGTGCACGAGCACCGGCCGGATCCCGATGCCCTCCTCGCCCGCGTGAAGGAGGAGGAGGCGCGGCAGACCCGCGGCAAGCTGAAGGTCTTTCTTGGCGCCGCCGCGGGCGTGGGCAAGACCTACGCCATGCTCGAAGCGGCCCACGCACGTCGGGCCGACAGCGTGGACGTTGTAGTCGGCTGGGTGGATACCCACGGGCGGGCGGAGACCGAGGCCCTCCTCAAAGGGCTCGAGATCGTCGCCCGCCGCCCCATCGAATATCGCGGCACAATCCTCACGGAATTCGATCTAGACACAGCCCTTGCACGGCGCCCCACCCTCGTTCTCGTGGATGAACTGGCCCACACGAACGTTCCCGGCTCCCGCCACACCAAGCGGTGGCAGGATGTCCAAGAACTCCTCGAGGCCGGGATCCATGTCTATACCACCCTTAATGTCCAGCATCTGGAGAGCCTCAACGACGTGGTCGCCAAGATCACGGGGGTGCGGGTGCACGAGACGATCCCCGATTCCGTGCTTGAACAGGCGGACGAGGTGGAGGTGGTTGACCTGCCTCCGGAAGAACTCCTCCAGCGACTCAAGGAAGGCAAGGTCTACATACCGGAGCAGGCACAGGAGGCTATTCGCAACTTCTTCCGAAAGGGGAATTTGATCGCGCTGCGGGAACTGGCCCTTCGGCGCACGGCCGACCGCGTGGACGAGCAGATGCGCGACTACATGCGCGACCACGCCATCCCGAAGACCTGGCCGGTCACGGAGCGCCTCATGGTCACCGTGGGCGCGGGCCCGTCCTCCGTTCGCCTGGTGCGAGCCGCCAAGCGCATGGCGGACTCTCTGCGCGCCGAGTGGATCGTCGCCTACGTCGAGACGCCGGCCCACGCGCGGCTGTCCGAGGAAGACCGGGCGCAGGTCGCCGAGACGCTGCGGCTGGCCGAGCGGCTCGGGGCGGAGACGGTCATCCTGAGTGGGCAGCGGATCAGCGAGGAGATCCTGGCGCATGCCCGCACGCGCAACGTGAGCAAGATCATCGTCGGCAAACCCGCTGGCCCGCTCTTGAAGCGGATTCTCCTTGGTTCCATCGTTGACAACCTGGTGCGGGGCAGCGGCGACATTGACGTCTATGTCATCAGCGGGGAGGAGGCCCCGCACCTACCCTTCGTCGCCCCGGCCCGACCCCAACGGCGGGATTGGCCCGCCTACGTTCGCGCCACGGCGATCGTTGCCCTCTGCACCGCAGCCGCCTGGCTGATGTTCCCATATTTCGAGCTTGCCAACATCGTCATGGTGTACCTACTCGGCGTGGTCGGCGTCGCGGCCCGCTCTACGCGGGGCCCCTCGGTCCTCGCCTCTATCCTCAGCGTGGCAGCATTCGACTTCTTCTTTGTACGCCCCTTCTACAGTTTTGCCGTGTCGGATACGCAATACTTCGTCATCTTTGCTGTCATGCTTGTGGTCGCCTTGGTTATCAGCGGGTTAACTGTACGCATCCGAGCGCAAGCCGTTTCTGCCCGGCAGCGTGAGCGGCGGACGGCGGCCTTGTACGCCATAAGCCGAGAGCTTGTCAGTGTCCGGGGTGTCCAAAACATCTTGTCGGTAGCCGTTCGGCACATCGCCGAGGTCTTTCGAAGCCAGGTGGTGGTCCTGCTTCCAGACGCCTCGGGGCGACCCGCCACTCAGCCCGATCTCCCCGCCCAGTTCGAGATGGACACGACCGAGCTGGGGGTGAGCCAGTGGGTGTACGAGCACCGTCAGATGGCCGGCCTGGGAACGAGCACACTGCCGGGGGCCAAGGCCCTCTACCTCCCCCTGGTCGCCTCACGGGGTACCCTTGGGGTGCTCGGGGTTCGTCCGACAGAGTCTCGCGCCCTCGAGGCGCCCGAGCAACTGCACCAGCTCGAGACGTTCGCCAACCAGACGGCGCTCGCCATCGAGCGCGCGCAGCTCGCGAAGGAAGCACAAGAGGCTCAGGTCAGGGCTGAGGCGGAACGGATGCGAAACGCGCTGCTCAGCTCGGTGTCCCACGATCTCCGCACGCCGCTCGCCACGATCATGGGGGCCGCGAGTAGCCTGCTGGAGGACGGGACGCACTTCCAGCGTGGAACCTGGCAAGACCTGCTGCAATCTATTGTCGACGAGGCGGAGCGGCTGAACCGCCTCGTTAGCAACCTCCTCGACATGACCCGGCTCGAAGCCGGCACGCTCGCCGTGAAAAAGGACTGGCATCCGCTGGAGGAGATCGTAGGCACGGCCCTCGCCCGGATGGAGAAACGGCTCGGCAATCGTCCGGTAGCCATCCGTATCCCAGCGGACCTTCCGCTCGTGCAGATCGACGGGGTCCTGATCGAACAGGTCCTCATCAACCTCCTGGACAATGGCGTCAAGTACACTCCGGTAAAGAGTGAAATCGACATCTCTGCGTCTGTGAGCGACGGGGCCATACTGGTGGAGGTTGCCGATCGAGGGCCGGGGTTCGGGCCCGGCGAGGAAGAGCGTATATTCGACAAGTTCTATCGGGGCCAGACTGGGGACAGCCGAGGCGTGGGCCTGGGCCTCGCAATCTGTCGGGCGATCGTCGAGGCCCATGGCGGCAAGATCTGGGCCGAGAATCGCCCGGGGGGTGGCGCGAAATTCCACTTCACATTGCCAGCCAAAGACGTCCCACCGGAGATGCCTGAAATTGCTTGAATCGAGTTTCGCTCCCCAGGCTCCGGAGACCGCGGATGCAGCCGCTGCGTCTGGCGGGGGATCCGTCGTCCTTGTCATCGAAGATGATCCACAGATCCTGCGCTTCCTCCGGGCAACCCTGGGGACGCATGGATACCGTTTGTACGAGGCCACCACGGGGGAGGCCGGCCTCGTTGAAGCGGCAACGCGCCAGCCCGACATTGTGATTCTCGATCTTGGCCTGCCCGACATAGATGGGCTCGATGTCATCCGGCGGCTCCGCGAATGGACTGCCTTGCCAATCATTGTGCTTTCGGCGAGAGGCCAAGAACGGGACAAGATCGCCGCCCTCGATGCCGGCGCCGATGATTATGTGAGCAAGCCCTTCGGGGTGGGGGAATTGCTTGCGCGCATGCGGGCGGCCCTCCGGCACGCAACTCGCAGCCCGGACGATGTTGACGAATCAACCTTCTCCATTGGCGACTTGCACGTGGATCTTCCCAAGAGGCAGGTGATCGTCGCTGGGCAGCAGGTACACCTCACGCCAATCGAATACAGGTTGTTGACCACGCTCATCCGCCACGCTGGCAAAGTCTTGACCCACCGCCAGCTCCTCCTAGAGGTGTGGGGCCCGCCGTATGCCGATCAGGCCCACTACCTGCGAGTCTACATGGCCCAGCTCCGGCGGAAACTGGAAGCCGACCCGGCCCGTCCTCGCTACCTGCTGACCGAACCCGGCGTTGGCTACCGGTTTGCCTCGGAATAAGGCGAGCGTCCACTCGCCACGCTCCGCGCCCGACTTGCCTGGCGGTGGGCGCTTTGCCCACGCCGAGCCATCCAAACCGCCAGACTTCCTCTGAACATGCACCCTCGCAACTTGACAGTCCACAGGCACAGGGCTAGCATACGCGCCTGTCCGCAGGGAAGCCCCCTGCGGACCTCTATACGGAGGCCCTGTGGCGAATTCCCTGAAGCGGATCATCCTCGGCCAGCCATTGGCCACGAGGTCGGGGAGGCCGCCGATGGGCCTCGGGGGCTGGAGGCCTTCGGGGACGGCTCGGCGCGGGATGCGGTGCTGCTGGACCAGCGGATGCCAGGCATGGACGGCCTCGAGACATTACGCCGCATGAAGGAACGCCGGGCAGGGGCCCGCGTGATCATGATCACGGCCTACGCCTCGATCGAGCTGGCGGTCGACGCCATGAAGCTCGGGGCGACGGATTTCGTCCGGAAGCCGATGACACCCGAGACCGTGCGGAACGCGGTGACCGCTGCGCTGGCCAGGCCGACAGAATCCCCGCCCGCGCCCACGCTGCTCCAACGCGCTCCTGAACGCGCCTATCCGCCCATCGCACGGCTCACCCTGAACGGGTTCCGCCTGTGGCCGGCACCAGGGCCTGAGGGCGCGCAGCCAATGGACCCGTCGACGCGCCCATTCGTCGTCCAGCATCCCGATGGAATGGAGCAAGAGGTTGTCGTGGAGATCGATCCGGCGATGGTCGGATTCGTCCAGCACGCGACCGGCCGCCATCTCCCCCTCGAAAACTCATTCTGGAGTTGGGAAGCGGAGCACCTCCTCAACAATTTCCTGTAGAATAAAGGGAAGGTCCCCCCTGGGGGAAAGCTGACGATCGCAACACTAGGCCGTGACGACTTGCAGGTGGCTACCCGCTGGGAGGGAGATTGAGAGCCACAACGTCCCCCAACACATGTTGGCGGCGACGGCGCGCATGATCATACCGCGGCTGTAAGGGCCGCCATCATCCGATCCCCCATGCCGTTCCTTTACATTCTCCAGTGTCGCGACGGCTCGCTCTACACGGGTATTGCGAAAGATGTGGCGCGGCGTCTGACGGAGCACGGCGCGGGCCGCGCCTCGCGCTACACCCGGGTCCGCCTGCCCGTTACGCTGGCCTGGTCCCGCCGGGTTCGCTCCTGGAGCCTCGCCCTCAGAGAGGAGTACCGGATCAAGCACTTGCCGCGGGCAGCCAAGCTGGCGCTCGTCCGGAGCGGGCCGGCGCCCACGCCCGCCCCGCGCCGCAGCGCGCGGAGGGGGAGATGAGCCGGCTACCCCTCTTGAGCTGCGAGGGCATCAGCAAGGCCTACGGTGTCCACCCCCTCTTCGAAGGGTTGTCGTTCGGCCTGGCGGAAGGCGACCGGGTCGGCCTCGTGGGTCCCAACGGCTCCGGCAAGACGACGCTCCTCAAGGTGCTGGCCGGCATCGAGCCGCCGGATGCCGGGACGCGGTCGCAACGGCGGTTCACCCGTCTGGGGTACGTGCCCCAGGACCCGACCTTTCCCGGTGACCGCACCGTCGAGGCCGTCCTGACCGAGGCCCTGCCCGCCGAGCAGCAAGATGGGTTCGTGACGGCCGGCCGGGTGGCGGCCATGCTGGGGAGGGCGGGCTTCACGGATCCCCGCCACACCGTGGGCGTGCTGTCGGCGGGCTGGCGCAAGCGGTTGGCCATCGCCCGCGAGCTGGTGGTGGCCCCCGACGTCCTCCTCATGGACGAGCCGACCAATCATCTCGACGTGGAGGGCATCCTCTGGCTGGAGGCGCTTCTTCGGACCGAGGTTCCCGCGGTCCTCGTCGTCAGCCACGACCGCTACTTTCTGGAGCACGTCGCCTGGCGTGTGCTGGAGCTGAACCGGTGTTATTCCGGCGGCCTCTTCCAAGCCGAGGGGCGGTACAGCGACTACCTCTTGCGGCGGGACGAGGCGCTGCGGGAGCAGGCGGCCTACCAGGACACCCTGGCCAACAAGGTGCGGCGCGAGGTGGAATGGCTGCGCCGCGGACCCAAGGCGCGCACCCGCAAGGGGCAGGCCCGGGTGAAGGCCGCGGGCCGGCTCATCCAGGAGTTGGACGAGGTGCGGGCGCGGGCTGCGGGCGCCGCGGCCGGAATCGAGTTCACGGCCTCGGGCCGCCAGTCGAAGAAGCTCCTGGTGGCGAGGGATGTCGCCAAGACGGTCGGGGGGGTCCGCCTCCTGGCCGGCCTGAACCTGATCCTCACGCCCGGGATGCGACTTGGCCTCCTCGGGGCGAGCGGGAGCGGCAAGAGCACGCTGCTCAATCTGCTGGCCGGCACGCTCGCGCCGGATTCCGGCCGGATCGAGCGCGCCGAGGGGCTGCGGGTGGTCCGTTTCGACCAGGACCGGGAGGGGCTGGACCCCGCGGTCAGCCTGCGCCGGGCGCTGGCCCCGGAGGGCGACGCGGTGGTGTATCGAGACCGGTCCGTCCACGTCGTCGCGTGGGCCAAGCGCTTCCTCTTCCGGCCCGAGCAACTGGAGACGACGGTCGGCCGACTGTCCGGGGGCGAGCAGGCCCGGATCCTCATCGCGCGGTTGATGCTCCAGCCGGCCGATCTCTTGATCCTCGACGAACCGACCAACGACCTGGACATCCCGACGCTGGAGGTCCTGGAGGAGAGTCTGGCGGACTTCCCGGGGGCGCTCGTCCTGGTCACGCGGGACCGGTTCCTCTTGGAGCGCGTCTCCACGGTGGTCCTGGCGCTCGACGGAACCGGCGGCGCGACGTTCTTTGCCGACTACGCCCAGTGGGAGTCCGCGCAGGAGGACGCCGACCGGGATGTGGGGGATCGCATCAAGGCTCCGGCGCGGACAGCCATCGAGGCCCGGACCAAACCGGCCGCGCGCGAGGGGCTCGATGCGCGGCGCCTCACGTATCTGGAGAAGCGCGACTGGGAGCAGATGGAGCAGACGATCCTGGAGGCGGAAGAGGCGTGTGCCGCGTGCCAGGAGGCGGTGGAGGATCCCGCCGTCGCCTCGGATCCCATCGCCTTGCGGGAGCGCTGGGCCGCTCTCGAAGCGGCCCGGGCCGAGGTGGACCGGCTGTATGGGCGTTGGGCCGAGCTGGAGGAGAAGCAGCGGTAAACCGGAAGACGCGGGATCGGGCGGCGCCTCGCGCAACGCCACGAGAGCCGCCACCCCTCGGCAAGCCGCTGACTGTTGCTTTCTCCCGCTGTGTCCTCCCGTCCGTGGTCCCTTCCCAACCGTTTGGGGCGGGACCACGAGCGAGGAGGTGTCCGGTATCTTTCCGCGTGAAGAGGCCCGGGCGGAAGAGGAGATGGGCGCCTCGGGGGCCAGGGTTGGACTCGAGGGATCACGGAGGCAAGTCGGAAAGGGGCCGGGGGAGGGAACTGGCGTAAAGCCACCAATGCCGCAACGTCCCCAAAACCGAGGTCGCCACTCGTAGAGAGGGCATGGCCCGGACCACTCCCGCTGTCCAGCCCGGGCTGATCGAGTAAGTTAACGTAGGCAGCAACGTCCCCCCACATAGTAGCTTCGCGGTGGGGAGTTCACAGCAACAACGTGACACGAGTGGCAACCCCCAGTACGTCCCACACCGCCTCGAGCGACACCCTCAGCGTCTTCGCCGCCCACTGGACGAAGGTGGCAAGCTCACGCCCGCGACGCCGGGTTACACACCTCCTTCTTTGTCAGCATCGAAGACTCCTCGCACCAGAAACTTCACCTGCTCTTCACTCAGGGAGAAGAAATCAAATGCTTCGAGCAGGGGGCGAGTGATTCGGCGGACATCCGGCATCAGCGTCTTCTTTATTTGTGAAGTGTCTGACAAGTGCAATTCCGACTCAACCGAAGGCTGGTGGCAAACGCGGAGCTGGGATGAGGGGAATTCGTCATTGTGGTTGCCGAGCCGGCGATTTTCCAGGCCCGTCCAACGGATTCGGAGGTTGGCGCCAACAGGGCCAGTGGCCAGATTTCTTGAGAAATTCTCAAGGTAGAGGAGGACTTCTGCTACACGCCAGAGGACAAGTGAGTAGTCAAGCCGGATCTGCGGGAACTGCCGAGAGAACTCCTCTTCGTCCTCCTGGTATCCGCGGAAAAGCGAGAACGTCCCGATCCTCTCACCTCTCCAGAAGTCGGAATGACCCGACCCCTTTCCCCCGTCCTCGGCCAGCCAGACCTCAATGCCTCCCTGATACGGATACGGGGCAATCCCTTCGCGCGTCGGCATCCAGCCCACGTCCCAGCCGGTTCGGTTGGTCTCCGACGCACGTAGAGCTTCGAGTAGCTCCGCCAGGGTCGTGTCTCGCAGCTCGCCCTGAAGTGCAAAGCTGGCCTGCCAGTAACCCCGGGCAAAGGGATCACCCTTGGTCTTGTCGATCCGAGCCTTGCGGAGAAACTCAAACCGTCCAAGCGCCCGCTGCTCCCACGCCTCAGCGTGGCCACTGACCCTGATTACGTTCGGGGTGGGGCCCCGAGGCTCGTCGGGCTGGACACGTTCAGCGGACCGCCCCAGCTTGGAGAGGAAGATAGCTGCGAGTTCTTCTGGAGACTTCTGCCGAAGATCGATATAACCCACAGTGTCAAGAATCCCCGGAATTTCGGAGTCATCAAATCTGGCCGGAAGGATGTACTCTCCCTTCGATCGGAGCGCGCGTGCTTGAGCCGCCCGGCGTTCCGCGGTTGGCCAAATCTTCTGCGCATAGTACGCCGAGCCAAAAATGATGCAGTAGCGGGCTCGTTTGCTGTAGACCTCCGTCAGGTGTTCGAAGAGGTTCTTCCCCCACAGGGCGGCCTCTTCAAAGCCATCGTAGAAGACCTGTACCCCCGCGTTTTGCAGAGCTTGGGCAACGGCCTTTACATACTCCCGATCTTCTCCCGCGAACGATAGCGCAACATCATATTCAAACTGGGACCGATTCGCGGCAGCATCGGGTGGAGTGTGACTGACGGGTGCAGGCCCTGTCGCCGGAGCCTGAATCGTTGCCGGCACAGATGTGGACGCTTCCCGCAACTCTTCCTCAGCCGGCCGAAGATGCTCTGGAGTCACCGTGGGGTGCACCGGGCCCTTGCCAAGCGCGAAGGCCACAAGCTGTTCTAGGTGGTGTCCGTGGACGCGAGAGATGATTTCCTGGGCCTTGGAGCTCTTGTTGGAGGCAGCAGTCCCCGTCAGGTCCAGATCCAGAAGTTGAGCGATCTCTCCAAGTTGCGTGTGGGTAAACTTCGCCGCTAGCAAGAGTCGAAGGAGTCCTTGTTGTCTATCATTGAGGTACATGGCATCTATCCGCGCTTGCGAGGATGGACTAGACTAGATTCTCCAACCAGGATGACCCATGGCTAGAGTCATAGAGGTATCACGGCCCAGATTTCATTCTCAGGGATAGCGCCCTCCCGGGCCAATGCAGCTTTCCATGCCGGTTGGCCCACGGCCGCCGTGAGCCGGCACACACGGAAAAGCCCGTTGGTGTCGGCAAGGCATTCCTACGCTGAATTCATCCTGTGGCGTGTCATGAGGCGACAACGACAGGCCTCAAGATACGCCTCTTCGAAGTGCTGTGCCAAGCTACGCCCCAATCCCGCATGCTCTTTCACAATGGCATCTTTGTCTGCGTCGCCAAGTCGGTTGCCAAAGAAAAGCCATCCGAGCAGATGTGGGGTTGTCTGTGTCGGAACCTCCCCAAATATTTCGCGCGCCAGTCTCCTTGCCTTCTGATCGTCTGTAAGAAAGGCTTGGCGAATCTTGAGTGCGAAAGCAATTGATGATAACTCTCCTTTGCCGAGCCGCTTTCGACTCTCCAGAATCCCTATCGTTTGAAGGTCAGCAACATCCAGGGGATAGGTAACGAAAGAGGGCTCCTTTTGTGCCGCGCGGAGCCGTGCTTGCAGCTCCTTGTCGCTGACAGTCTCCGTCTTCCTCGGCTTAAACAGGCATTCGTAAACAACGAACCCGGTGCAGACGAATACAACCCCCGCGAGCCGCGCTGCAGTATATAGAGTACGAGAAGAAAGCACGTTCCAGACAGCACAAGTATCCGTGACGTTAACTGGATGGAAAGAGGACGGATCAATGGCCATGCGTGGGCCTCCTTCCATAGAGCGTGGCTATCTCTGCTACCTCCGAATCGGTCGTTAACAACATCTCCGCCAGCCGTCCTGCCGAGATGATTCCTTCCTCGAACCCGTCGAAACAGAGCCCAACGTATGAATCGGAAAGACCGCGTTGCAGCAGCTCCTCTTTGCGGCTTCTGATGCGAGGTGAGAGGCTCTCGGGCAATTCCGGGTCGGGTTTAGATTGGCGGGGGATTGTCAGATTCTTGAAATGACTAACCTGGTCATCGGTAATCAACCCCGCCTCCTTGAGGACATAGGTCAATGGTTCCGCATTGACCATTAGGCGTACCGACCAATCCCGCAGTTTCTCCTGGGTCCACACCTCAGCATCGGGAATGGCCCGCAGGAATTCGGGGGGGATCAGTAGGTGAGAGGCAAAGGTATTCGCGCGGACCTCAGAAAGATCATCTCTGTTCCAGGTGGAAAAGGACACGACAAAATCAGCCTCGTCATCAAGTATCGAATGCCCGGCCTCATGTGCGGCAGTAAAGCGCTGCCGGAAGACGTCTTGACTATAGTTCACCAGAACGCAGCGCCCGGCAACTGGGTGACGGACGAACAATCCCGAAATTGCACTCGCCCCGAGCTTGCGTCGGAACACATGTACGCCGATTGTCCTCAAGTCTCTGTAGATGTCCTTTGGAACTTGATTAAACTGGTATTCAAGATGTCGCCGCAGAGCCGCTGCCGCTTCTTGTCCATGCCGCTTATAGAAAGTACCGGTTTTTTCGAAGGCGAATGGTCGGCGAGCCGTACTTGGCATATGGGACAATAGGAACTCCTGACACTCGCACAGGAATAAGAACTCCTGAATTGCCCATCGATCCTCCCGCGTCAGATTATCTCCATGCATCCGAAAGAGCAGTTCGGTCTGTTCGAATGATGCAAGCTTCTCATTCGAAATGAAGAATCGGAAGTCGCACATGAAGAAATCTGAAAGGATCAACACTTCATCGCCTGTTGGCTCGGATCTTTGTCCAACGAATCCCTTGAGCCGGTCCAAGGGGATCCCCGTATCCTGGGAGATTTCCTCGATCGTGACTGCGAACTGAGCGCAAAAGCGTTGAAGCTTATCGGCGAACATCGCAAGATCGATAGGCATCAACTGCCCCCCCGTAAATCGTGACATTGCCTTGAGTCAACCAATGCAGGCCTATACGCGTTCGAGCTCGCCTGCCAGTATCCTCGAACAGTAGATTTCCTGGCGCTATCGAGGCGCCCTTGGCGACGACACGACTAGGAGGTTCGGCGAATTGTGTCCTAGGGGACGTTGGTTCTGAAATAACTTCCCTGATCTCGATCGGTCTTGGCGCTGACGCAGGAAGCGGGCCGCCGAGCCAATTTTCTCAGCTGCCCTCTCAAACGCAAAACGCCGATTCTCGTCCGAGAACCGGCGTTTGCATCCACAGGGCTCCCTCCATTGAGAACGGGGGCTTATGATCGGGGTCCGGAGAACGGGCACAAGTGGGTGCGTCCGATCTTCAGGCCTCTCCGCCATCCGAGGGTAACCGTAGATTGTGGGTGATGTATATCAAAGGACAGAGGTGGGCGCAAGTAAAGAGAACCGTCTGCGCGTTCGCTATTCGGTGTCTCGGACCTAGGGGGGGGAACAAAGAAGAGGATGGCCGGAGGGTCGCACGCTCAATTCATCCACTGATGGAGCTGCACATTACTGGATGATTGGGGAATCTCGCATCTCTGAGGATCCATGGGGGTTCGGAGCACTTTGCCAATGACAGGGGCTCCCCGGGCTACCGCAGTCAATTGTTGCGAACATGATTCAGACAATCGCGGTAGCCCGGGGAGCCCCTGTCATTGGATACTAGAACCAGTACAGTCGCTTGTCAAGAGGACTTGTAACTACTCTATACTATTGCGTGTCCTGTTTATGAGTACACTATTGACATGTGTACATCATTGATGTACATATACATACCATGTACAAAAGAAGAACGATCGCGGAAGCCGAACTGCTCCAAGCGGGGCTTGATGTCCTCGGGACACATGGCATCCGTGCCAATGTCGATAAGCGTCGGTTTGGCAGACGGGATGCGGGTGAGGACGCCGTTGTACGCCTGGCTTTCGGGCGCCGAATGGTCCCTTACCATGTCCTCATCAAGCGATGGCTTACTCCGGCCACCCTTGGGCAAGCGGCCGAACAGTTCGCTCATCTTCCACAACCCGCCCTGCTAGTCACCGACTATGCGACGCCTCAAGTGGCCGAACGGCTCCGGAAACTAGGGATTGATTTCGTTGACGCTGCCGGGAACGCACACCTCGATCGCCCGGCATATTTGATCTGGGTCGTCGGCCGGAAGCCGCACGTCGCCACTCGACGACCACGCGGTGCGCGCGCGTTCCAACCTGGTGGGCTGAAACTCCTCTTCGCGCTCCTCTGCCAGCCAGATCTCGTTGCTCGACCGACGCGGACGATTGCGGCACATGCGGGTGTAGCGAACGGGACCGTCGGTGGGGTGCTGCAAGCACTGCGGCAGGAAGGCTACTTGGTGGATCTCCAGCAGCGCGGAGGCGGTCGCAGGCTCAGAAACCCAAAGGGCCTCCTGGAGCAATGGACTGCCGCGTATGCCCGCACGCTCCGACCCAAACTCCTCATCGGACGTTACCGGGCCCCAGGGCCCGACTGGTGGCGGGCCGTGAACCCACGACAGTATGGCGGCGTCTTTGGCGGGGAGACTGCCGAGGCGCTTTTAACGGGCACGCTCCGTCCCGGCATCACCACTATATACCTCGCCGAGCCCCCGGGCCGGTTCATCCTCGACAACCGCTTGCTCACGATGGCAGACGGAACAGTAGAGGTGCGACAGAAATTCTGGGCGTTCGACTATCCCTGGGACAAACCGGCCCTGGCACCCCCTGTTCTCATATACGCCGACCTCCTTGCCACCGGGGATGCGCGTTGCCTCGAGGCAGCGCAGCGAGTCTATGAAGACTACCTCTCTCGACTTGTCGCTGCGGAATGACCTCCACTGGCTCAGTTCGTTGGTATCCGCAGTGCGTTTCACCGCAGCAAGCATTCGCTTTTTTCTTGCCGGCGCCGTGGCCCGCGACCTTCTGCTCTGGTACGGCTATGGGATCACAACCGGGAGGGCGACTCAGGACGTAGACATAGCCTTCTTCGTCGCGGGGTGGGATGATTTCTTCTCCCTCAAGTCCCGGCTTACCGCGTCCGGGGTTTTCCTCGAAGTGCCGGGGATCGTGCAGCGGGTCCGATTCAAGGGGAGCCTGGATGTGGATCTGCTGCCGTTCGGTGGGGTAGAGGACAGTAACAGATCAATTACCTGGCCGCCCCAAGGCGATTCTGTGATGAACGTGTTCGCATTCAAGGAAGTCCTAGCCGACGCGGTAGAGGTCAAACTACCAGCTGGTGAACTCGTGCATGTTCCGTCGCTCGCAGGTCTCGGACTCCTCAAGCTCGTCGCCTGGGCCGATCGTCGCCTTCGGGCACCGGGAAAGGACGCGGGAGATTTTGCTCTCATCCTCCGACACTATCTGCCCGCAGGGAACGAGGAACGCCTCTACGCGGAGGGGGCACATCTGCTGACCGAAGAACAGTTTGACTACGAGGCCGCTGGTGCCTGGCTCCTCGGGCACGATATGGTAAGGCTCCTTGCCCGCGACGGACAGATGTGGCTTCTTGCGCTCCTCAACAAAGAGACCGACAGCGAAGGTTCGCTCCGCCTGGTGGGGGACATGCGGGTGGAGCCCCGGATCAGCCTACCTCTGGTTCAGGCAATGGCACGCGCCGTCCGCGAGGTGGTTGAAGGACCTGAGAGCTAGTTGTAATCGCCCCTGCACCGCTGATTCTCATTGGCGAGCGTTGCACGCACAAAGCCTTGGATGCCGCTTGACGCTGGCGGCTCCGGTCCCTACAATGCCGCCGTAATGGGGGACGTTGGTTCCAAAACAACTTGCTTAATCTCGAGCAACCCTGACGCCGAGCCAGCAAACCACCCGCCGAGCGAATCTGCGCCGTCCCCTGTTAAACGCAAAACGCCGATCCTCGTCCGAGAATCGGCGTCGCATCCGCAGGGCTCCCTCCACTGAGAACGGGGACCGATGATCGGGGTCCGGAGAACCGGGCGCAGATGGGCGCGTCCGATCTTCAGGCCTCTCCGCTATCCGAGGGTAACCGTATATAAATTGTGGCTGACCTATATCAAATGGCTGCCTCGGACGCAAGGCGCAAGAGCGAAATGCCACTCGCCCCGAACTGGCTTCTCCTGGGACGGGCGCAGGAGGGCAGAGGAGAACCGAGGGAACGGGGAATGGAGAAGCGGAAACAGGGCGAATTTCGGCCTTGCAATTGTGCATTCTAAGTGCATAATTGCATATCCGGAGGTCGAAGCATGCCCTTCCATTACATCTCCCGCGCCCTGGAGCCAGCGCTGCGCCGAGGGGCGCGGGAGTTCCCGGCCGTGGTGCTGACCGGGCCGCGCCAGTCTGGCAAGACGACCCTGCTCACCCACCTCTTCGGCCGGAGCCACCAATACGTCTCACTGGAGCCCCCGGACGTCCGGGCCGCGGCTGCGGCCGATCCCCGGGGGTTCCTGGACCTTTACCCTTCCCCGCTCATCCTCGACGAGGTTCAATACGCCCCGGCCCTGCTGCCGTACATCAAAGAGCGGATCGACGCCCGTCGGTCCCGGGCCGGACAATACCTCCTCACGGGCTCGCAGAACCTCTCGCTCATGGCGAACGTGACCGAATCCCTGGCCGGGCGGGCGGCCATCCTCCGGCTTCTGCCCCTTTCACAGCGGGAGCTTGTGGGGCAACCGAACCGGCCGCTCCCCTGGGAAGGGAGGGCGCGTTCTGCGAGGCGACGGACACGACCTCTTCGGGACCTCTGGGGGAGCCTCCTCCGCGGCGGATACCCGGAGCTGGCCGTCGACCCGCACCGGGACCTCACCCTCTGGCACGGGAGCTACGGTCAGACGTACCTCGAGCGGGACGTGCGCACCCTTCGGCAGGTTGGCGATCTCACGCTCTTCCAGGCCTTCCTGCGGGCGCTCGCGGCCCGGAGCGGCCAGCTGCTCAACCTCACTGACCTGGCCCGCGACCTCGGCGTAGCGGTCAACACCGGCAAGGCCTGGCTCTCCGTGTTGGAAGCAACCTTCCAGGTGCGCATCCTGCGCCCCTACTTCGCCAATGTCGGCAAGCGCCTCGTCAAGACGCCGAAGGTCTACTTCACGGACGTCGGGACCCTCTGCTACCTGGCAGGCCTCCGGGATCCGGCGCACGCCGTAAGCGGGCCAATGGGTGGTGTCATCTTCGAGACCGCGGTTCTCGCAGAGATCGTGAAGGCGCTCGCCAACCGTGGAGAGGAACCCCAGGTGTACTTTTGGCGGACGGCCGCGGGCGCGGAGGTGGACTTCGTGATCGAGACCGGGACACGTCTCGTCCCTGTCGAAGTCAAACTCTCCGCCACTCCGCGTCCGCCGATGGCGGCAGGGATCGCGACCTTCCGCTCCGCGCTCGGGGCAAAAGCGGCGCCGGGGTATGTGATCCATCCCGGCGACATCCGACTCCCGCTGGCACCACAGGTGATGGCACTGCCCTTCGGCGAATTGTAGGCCATGATCTTGACAAACAGTAATGACATGGTTCAGGGGGACGTTGCCGCTTTCGTCACCTTTGGCTTTCGGCGCCCCCCTCCGAGAAAATCGTTCAACCGCCGGTACGAACTACAGTGCCGTGGGTGCGCCAAGACTGCCAGGATTTCCACGTTCTGCCTTCAAAACGAAGACCCGGGCCCATTGTGGGGCGCGAGGGTTGCCCAACCGGCGCCTCCCTCCTGCCCATTCTACGTGGCGTTCTTGGCGCCTTAACGGTTCAAGAATTCCGGATTGAGGCTGACGGCCACAAAACCTTTGGATGCTGCTTGACGCTGGCGGTTCCGGTCCCTACAATGCCGCCGTGCTTGCGCTGCCCGAGCTGGTCTGTCCCTCGTCTCGCGCGACCCGGATCCGAGGATCGCGTCTCTTCGGGCTGTTCCTCCTTTTCTCTTGTCTCCTGTTTGCTGCGGCCGCCCCGGCATCCGAGGTCTACTTCTCCCCGAACGGCGGCGCGCGCCAGCGTCTGGTGCGCGCCATCCAAGATTCCCGCAAAACCATAGACATCGCCGTCTACAACTTCACGGCCTATGAATTGGCCGACGCCTTGTATGCCGCCAAGGCCCGCGGAGTGCAGGTCCGGGTGGTGGTGGACCGGGAGATGGCAGAGACGGGTGGCTCCGGTGTCCGCGGCCTGCGCCTGAACGGCATTCCCGTCCGGTCGCTCGGCGTTCCGGAGCTGAGCCTGATGCATAACAAGTTCGCCGTCTTCGACGAGCGCCTCGTAGTGACCGGCTCGTACAACTGGACCAACAGCGCCGAACACGCCAACTACGAAAACCTGGTGGTCCTAGAGGAACCCGCCCTGGTGTCGAGATTTCAGCAGGAATTCCGCCGGCTCTGGCGCGAGGCGAGGGAATGAAGCGATTTCCCCGCCTCCTCGTGGTTCTGCTCTGGGTCGTCGTTCTCCTCGGGCTCGCGAGCCCGGCCCTGGCGCAGGATCGCATCGGCGACATCCTGGCCCGCCCGGATGCCTTCGATGGTCGGGAGGTGATGCTTGCGGGCAAGGCCAGCGCCGTGGATCCCCGGACCTCACGGCGCGGCAACGACTATTTCACGTTTCGCCTGTCGGACGAGACGGGGGCGTCTCTGAAGGTGTTCTCGTGGGGGAAGCCGGCGATCGCTCCAGGCGACCGGGTCGAGGTTCGCGGGCGGTTCCAGCGGGAGCGCCGGGTGGGCCGTTACACCTTCACCGACGAGGTGGAGGCCTCTCGGGTCCGGAGGCTGCCCTGAGACATTGTCCTCGAGCGAACGAAAAATCCTTGCCCCCCGCGATGCGGTCTGCTAGATACCATTCAGAGAAACTCGACGGAGGTCGAATGCGGGCAGTCGGTTGTCGCGCGCTCCTGGCAGCCATCCTGATGGTTTCTGCGCTCCTTGTCCTCACAGCGCCGGCCTTCGCCGACGAGGACGAGGCCCCGAACCCTCATTTCCCCCGGCCGCCCGCTCTGTTCGCCAACGTTGACTTCTGGAAGCGGATCTACACCGAGTTCGGCGTAGGGGACTTCGTCCTTCACGACCGCGAAAACCTGGCCGTGATCTACGACGTGGTGCGCGTCCCTGGCACCACGAACGAACAGCGCGCCGCCGAGGCGGCCGCACCCGAGATTCAGCGGGTGCGGGCCATGTATCAGGGAATTCTCACCAGCCTGGCCCAAGGCGCTTCCGCCGACGACCTGGGGTTCGAGGGACGCTGGGCGGCCCAGGCCTGGGGCTGCCCCTGTTCGCCGATTGTCCTGCTGCGCGCCGCCTCGAACATCCGGGTCCAGCAGGGACTGCGGGAGCGGGTGGAGGAGGGGTTGCGGCGCGCCCGGACCCTGATGCCGCAGATCCTTTCCGTCCTGAGCCGACACAACATCCCTCACGAGCTGGCAGCCTTACCCCTGGTGGAATCGTCCTTCAACCCCCATGCCCGGTCCAAGGCCGGGGCGGTTGGCCTCTGGCAGTTCATCCCCTCGACGGGAAAGCGCTACCTCAACATCACGCGTCACCGCGACGATCGGCGCGACCCCATCCGCGCCACCGATGCTGCAGCGCGCCTCCTCAAACAGAACTACGAGGCCCTGGGATCCTGGCCGCTCGCCCTTCTCGCTTACAACCACGGGAGGGAAGGGATCCTGCTGGCCAAGGCAACCCTGGGGAGTAGCGCCGTCGACGAAATCATCGGGTCCTACAACGGCCCGAGGTTTGGCTTCGCCTCCAGGAACTTCTACCCCGAGTTTCTGGCCGCCCTGGATATTGTCCACCCGGTGATCCACGCCTCCACCACCCCCCAACCCCGGAGCTCCAAGCGACACGCCCGGGTCGCCCGGGAAGGATAATCCCGCCAGGATCCGAGCCTTTCCGAGGAGTGGGCCGCCCGTGGGACCCTGATGAGGTGGTCGTGCGGATCTTCGGCCGCCTCCCGTGGCCGGGAATTTCTCCCTTGACAGGGAGTCGCGTCTAACGGAGTATCCCACCCCGGTCAGGCCCCGACCGCGTCGCCGGCGATCTCCCACGGTTTCTCCGCGACACACCGCGAGGCTCCCAGCTCAGGACGGACGGTCCCTCGGGCGGCCCGAGGCGGGCATCCCCTTCGACACGGCGGCCCTGACGAGGTATGATTCCGGACGCGCGGGCAAACCCTGGGTGAGGGGCGTCCCTTGAAGGAGTGCGGGCAATGCTGAGCGGCACCGTAACATCGGTCTTCGGCAACGACATCAACACGGACGACATCATCCCGGCCCTCTATCTGACCAAGAGCGACGATCCCGAATATTTCGCGACATATGCGTTCGCGAAATTCGATCCCGACTTCCGCACTCGCTGCTTGACAAGCCAGGCCAACATCATCGTGGCGGGAAAGAATTTCGCCTGCGGCAGTAGCCGGGAGCAGGCGGTGTACGCGCTCCAGTTCAACCGGGTCGTCTGCGTGATCGCCCAGTCCTTTCCCGACATCTTCTACCGGAACTCCCTTGCCAACGGCCTTCCGCTGATCACCGTCCAGGACACGAGCGGCCTGAGCCTCAGCGACCAGATCGCGATCGATCTGGACGCCGGCGTCATCCACAACCGGACCCGCGACACCAGGATCCCGTATCCGATGAAGGCCGAGGACCGCCGGACGCTTAAGGCCGGAGGAATGACCGCCCGCGTGCGGGCCCACCTTGAGGAGATCCTCGCCGGGCGGCGGTGAGCCACCGCCCGCGTCACGCCAACGGAGATCGCCATGGGACAGACGCTCGTCGAGAAGATCGTGTCACGCCAGGCGGGCCGGCCAGTCCACGCCGGCGACAAGATAGAACGGCTCCCCGTCACCAAGCTCTTCTTCAACGACGTGATCGGGCCGCCCGCCATCAAGGGTCTCGGCAATCTGTTCGGCGAGACATTCAAGAAGTACGGCAAGCCCGTCCAGGTCTTCGACGCCCGCCGGGTGTTCTTCATCCCGGACCATTCCGTGCCCGCCCTCTCGGTGGAGGTGGCCGAGGGCGTCGACCTGATGGAATCCTTCGGGCGCGAGCAGGGGGCGAAGGTCTACCGCGAGGGGGACGGGATCGAGCACGTGGTCCTGATCGAGGACGGGCACATCGTCCCGTGGGACATCGTCCTGGGGACCGACTCCCACACTTGCACCAACGGGGCCATGGGCGCCCTGGCCTTCGGTGTGGGGACGACCGAGGGGGCCTATGCGATGGCCACCGGCCACCTGTATGATTTCGAGGTCCCGGAGACGGTCCGGTTCGAGCTGACCGGGACCTTCGGGAAGGGCGTGTACGCCAAGGACCTCATCCTGCACATCATCGGCAAGATGGGTGCAGGCGGCTGCTCGCGGCGCGTCGCAGAGTTCAGCGGGGACGGCGTCCGGCGGATGGCCATGGACGCCCGCACCACGATCTGCAACATGGCCGTCGAGATGAGCGCCCGCACCGGGATCATGCCCTCCGACGAGACCCTGGGCGCCTACCTCACGGGCCGCGCGCAGTGGCCGGTGGCCCCCATCGAAAGCGATCCCGACGCGCGATACGCCGACCGGATGACCGTGGACCTGTCGACGCTGGAGCCCATGATCTCATTCCCGCACAAGCCGGCGAATGCCACGCCGGTGTCGCGGGTGCAGGAGATGATCGCGCGCAGCCAGGCGCACCCGACCCCGGACTTTCCGGCCGTGACCAGCGACCGGGTCACCGACGCCTTCCTGGGCGCGTGCACGAACGGCCGCTACGAGGACCTGGTGGAGGCCGCGAAGGTCCTGCGGAGCCACAAGGTGCACCCGGACGTCTCCTTCGTGGTGATCCCCGCCAGCCGGCGGGTGTACGAGCGCGCCATGGACGAGGGCATCCTGCAGGTCTTCATCAAGGCCGGGGCGAACGTGGAGTCGTCGAACTGCGGGCCCTGTTTCGGCAGCCACATGGGCGTGCTCTCCAGAAACGCCCAGATGGTGAGCAGCAGCAATCGGAACTACCAGGGCCGCATGGGCTCGCGGGATGCGCGGATCTTCCTGGCCAGCCCCGCCACGGTGACGGCCAGCGCCATCGAGGGTCGGCTCGCCGACCCGCGCAAGTATCTCTGACCGGCTGCGGAAAGGAGGGATCTCTTCGAAGGGATCAGGAGGGACTCGGCAGTTCCTGAACGACTTGCCTGTTCGTGTTCGGCGTGATATGCCCCCAGCTACACCGCCTCTCGGCCTGACGCACACTCCTCCAGTGCCCGGTCCAGCGTGAGCATCAGCTGGTCCTCCCCCACCGGTTTGTACAGGTAGTCAAAGGCACCGAGTTGCATCGCTTCGACCGCGAGCTGACTGTCCTCAACCCCGGTGATGACGATCACCGCGGTCTCGGGATGATGCTCCCGGACGCCCCTCAGTACCTCCCGACCATGAACCCCCGGCATAGCCATGTCCAGCAGGACGGCGTCGAACTTTCCGGCGCCTACCGTTTCCAGGGCCCTGGTGCTGTCGCTCAACACCGTAATCTCGTATCGCTGGCTCTGGGTCAGGAGAACCATGAAATGGCGCAGGACAGCCACCTCGTCATCAATCACGAGCACGCGCTTCATCCCGCACCCCTCTTCACCGGGAAATGGTACGTGAACATCGCGCCCTCGCCGACGGCGCCGGCAACCTCGACCCATCCGCCGTGCTCGTTGACGATGCCATACGCAACAGAAAGGCCCAGGCCGGTCCCCCCGGTTGGCTGCTTGGTGGTGAAGAAGGGGTCAAAGACCCTGCTCTTGATGTGCTCGGGCATTCCGGGCCCGTTGTCGCTGACCGACAGGCGAATGCTCTTTCCCCCATCCTCGGCCCTCGTACTCAGCGTGATCATGCCGCCAGGACGCTCGCCCAGCGCCTCGGCGGCGTTGATCAGGTTCGCCACCACCACCTGTTCTACCTTGTTCGTGCAGCCCGTGATCGTGGGCAGCTCGAGATCGAGGTCTGCGATCACCTGATACCGCTTGATCTTGTTCTGGACTAGCCGCAGGCCGGCCCGCACCACCTCATTCACGTCCACCGTTTCATCCATCTTTCCTTCGTCGAGGCGGGCGAACTTCTTGAGGTCCCTGACGGTGTCGGCGATGCGAATGGCGCCGGTGTACATGTCGTCGAGGAGCGTCTTGATGTGCTCCCTGAAGAACGGGTACTTCAGCCGGGCCACGGTGAGATCCGGATTCCCCCGGGCGTGCTGGTCGAGAAGCGGGAGGATGGTATCCATCGACTCATTGAGGATCCGCATATTTCCCTGGATGAACTGGATCGGGTTATTGATCTCGTGGGCCACACCGGCCGAGAGTTGGCCCAGGGAAGCCAACTTCTCGGACTGAACGAGCTGCGCTTGCTTCTCTCTCAGCTCCCTGTTCGCCTCCTCCAGGTCATGGGATTTCTTTTGCAGCATCCTCCGGGTCAGCTGCAATTCCATCTCCCTGATGCGAAGGCCGTGAGCGATGGAGGAACTCATATAGATGGTGCCAAAGAGAGTAATCAGCAAGGCGATACCCACCCCCAGGAGGAAGAAGAGATTCTGGTGCCGGGGAGAGGCGTACAACGGGGTCAACCAATAGTGCGGGAGGATCCCGGAATACTCCAGGAAGAGGACCGACAGGAACTGGGCGTAGGCCAGGCTGCCATGAGTCCAGACCTCGATCTTGCTGAGGAGGATGCTGCCGATGATGGCGTGGAAGAGATAGAAGAAGATGAACGGATTCTCCGCCCCGCCGGAGAGGTGGATCATCGCCGTCAGCGCCAGAATATCCGTGCCGATCTGGAGGTTGGCTTCGATCCTGGTGGCGTGGATGTCGGGGGGGCGCTGGCGGGTGTAAAAGGAATGGTAGAGGTAGAGCCCGGTGTTGTAGGCGAAGATGATGCCGCCCACCGCCAGGATGTGCGGATACGGCAGGGCGATCCCCAGGAGCTGGCTGGTCGCCGCAATCATCAGGGTCAGCCCGATCAGGAACACCCACCGGAGCCGGATGAACCAGTCGAGCCGGGCAAGCAGCTCTTCTTCCCTGAGCAGCCGATCAAGATCCTGCATGGCCTCCGCTTCCTGCTGAGGCCCCGGCCGCCCACGCCCTCACGGCCGTGGCAATCCCATGGCGGTGAGCCGCCGATGGACATACCCATCCAGACTCACACAGGGGTACACGTCTGGCGTCGTTGCGGTCGAGTTCAGCCTGATTGCCCGGAGGTGGAGGGACCAGGACGGATCTCGGCGCGTCGGCCAGGTCTCCCCCCGATCGCGGGCCTTTTCCAGCCGATCCGCTGGCAGGCCGAGATGTCCGGCCAGCTCTGCCCGGACCTGTGCCGGGTCGGTGGAGCGGACGGGATGGCCCAGCGCTCCCGAGAGCCGGGCGAGCACCTCGGCGGTGCTGAGTCCGGCGATAGGCTGACTGGCCTGGGTGAGCTTCCGCACCCTTCGGTCGAAGCTGACCAGTGTGCCCTCGGACTCGACCAGGGTCGCCGCAGGCAACACCACCTGCGCTGCCCTGGCGGTCTCGGTCAAGAAATGATCGATGACGACGAGGGAGCGCAGTTGCTCCAGTTGGCGGCGCGAGTCAGGATCCCCCAGCGGATTCTCCAACATCACCAGGGCCCCCCGGATCCCCCCCGGCGCGAGCGGTTCTGCGATTCCGGCCAGTCTGGCTCCCTCGCTGTTGCAGTCGGACCGCAGCAGAAGCAGGCCCTCCCCTTGGTGGTCCAGATGGCCGGTGAGCAAGAGGAGCTGAGCCAGGGCGATCAGGTCGTCGGTGGACCGTTCGAGGGTGTCATCCAGGTCATAGATTGCCACGATCCTCCGGTGGCCGGCGCAACGGTCCGCCAGGGCCTCGATCTTGGACACCTCGACCCCGGAGATGGCCGAGACCTCATCCATGGCGGCGTCCGCAACTGCGCGATACAGCGTCTCCAGGCCGTCCCGACTGCCCGCGAGAATGCGTCGGTCGACCTGGCCGTGCTGGAAAATCCGGCGGACCGCCCCCGCCAGGATGATCCCTGCCGTGCCTCGGCGCGCGTCGAGCCAGAGGTCGCCCGAGCGGATCAGGTCGATCTTGCTCGAGTTGATGGCCGCAATCTCCGCGCCCCGCTTCGCCGCTCGCCGGACGGCCATGGCGAGGACCGGATGCGTGGCGCTTGGATCGGCCCCCACCAAGAGCACCATGTCCGCGGTATCGATGTCCTCTCGAACACAGGTGGATGCCGTCTCGCCCAGGATGCCATCCAGGTCGCGGCGCGGCCCTCCCCGGCGATGCTGTCCGAAGCTGCCGACCTGAGGGGCCGCCAACGCCGTCTTGGCCAGATGCCGGGAGAGGAAGCATTCCTCCAGCGTCATTCGATGGCCGGCCAGGACGGCGAGCCCTACTGTGCTCTCCTGGTTCCGGCACTCGCGCAGGACGTCGGCCGCCTGGCGAATCGCCTCGTCCCAGTCCGTCTCGATCAGTTTCCCGTTTCTTCTCACGAGTGGCCGGCGCAGCCGGTCCGCCCCGTGGATCAGGCCCGTGCCGAAGCGCCCTTTCAAGCAGAGGTCGCCGTCCGCCGTCGGACCCTCGGGCGATGTGGCCCACAGCAAGCCGTCCGACACCACGTGGACATCCAGCCGGCAGCCGACGGAACAGAACCCGCAGATCGAGGGATGGGGGCTGGCCTTCCAGGGGCCCTGTCGGCCGTACGGCAACCGGCTCTCCAGGGCGCCCGTGGGGCAGGTCTCGATGCAGGCTCCGCACGCGATGCAGGTGGTCTCGGCCAGGGGTCTCCCCAGGGCGGGTCCCACCACGGTGCTGAAGCCCCGGCCGACGAAACCCAATACGGACAGGCCGACCAGGTCCGCGCAGGCCCGGACGCACCGGCCGCAGAGGATGCACTTGTTGGGGTCGAGCGTGATGAGGGGGTGGCTCGCATCCACGCGGTGCCTCCGGACCGCCCCCGCGAACCGCGACAGGTCGACCTGGTACTCGGTGGCGTACCGTTTGAGGTCGCAACCGAAGACCGCCTTGCAGCCACATTCCATGCACCGGATGGCCTCATCCTTCATCTGCGGCTCGGACAGGCCGAGCTCCACCTGCCCGAAATCCTGCGTCCGCTCCCGGGGGTCCCGCTCCGGCATCCGGTAACGGGCGCTGTGCGGCACGCCCTCGAACAGCCAATCCGGCAACGGGCCGAACGCCTCCCGGCGGCTGACGAATGGCGGGCGAGGCCCTGCCACCCTGCCCGTGCGCAAGTAATGATCGATGGCCTCCGCGGCCAGGCGGCCGTGAGCGATGGCGTCGATCACGACGGACGGGCCGGACACCACGTCGCCTCCTGCGAATACGCCGGCGCGCTTCGTGGCCAGGGTGGATGGATCCGCCTCCAGGGTCGCGTGACGGGTGACCGCCAGTCGGGTCCCCTCCGGTTCGTTCCGGAACGGCGCCAGGTCGGCGTCCTGGCCGATAGCGGAAAAAAGGACATCGCAAGGATACTCAAAGTCGGAGCGCGGGATGGGGATCGGCTTGCGCCTGCCACTCGCGTCGGGCTCGCCGAGCGTCATGCGGGTGCAGCGGACCCCCGTCAGACGCCCCTCTTCGGAGAGCACAGCCAGCGGGGCGACCAGTATCTCTAGCCGCACCCCTTCTTTCTCCGCTGCCTCCACCTCCTCGTGGTGCGCCGGCATCTCGGTGCGCGTCCGGCGATACAGGATGGTCACCTCTTCCGCACCGCAGCGGAGGGCAGTCCTGGCGGCGTCGATCGCCGAGTTCCCAGCACCCACGACGGCGACCTTCCCGTAAAGCCTGGGGGGACCATGGAGCTCCACGTCGCGCAGGAAATCCAGGGCCAACTCTACCCCCGCAACGCCCTCCTCGCCTGGGATTCCCATCTTCTTACCCAGGGGAGCCCCCACGGCCAGGAAGACGACGTCGAACTTCTCTCTCTGGATGAGGTCGTCAAGGCTGAAGTCCCGGCCGAGCTTCTTTCCCGGCATGACCTCGACCCCAAGCTTGAGGATCCGGTCGATCTCCTCGTCCAGCTCGGCCCGGGGGAGGCGATATTCCGGAATGCCGTATCTGAGCATGCCGCCCAGTTTGGGCAAGGCCTCGAAAATGGTGACCGAATGCCCTCCCAGGGTCAGATAGTTGGCGCAGGTCAGGCCCGCAGGCCCCCCACCGACGATCGCCACCCGTTTGCCCGTGGGTTTCGGGGTGCCGGAACCGGCCTCTTTCCCATCCCCGTGCTGCGAGACGAAACGCTTGACGAAGTTGATGCCGACGGGTTCGTCCACAGCGTTTCGTCGGCACTGAAGCTCGCACTTGCGCACGCAGACCCGGCCACAGACCACCGGAAGAGGGTTGCGCTCCCGGATGAGGGCTAGCGCCTCGTGGTAGTACCCCAGTCTCGCCAGACTGAGATATCCCTGGATATCCACCCCCGCCGGGCACGCGAGGCGGCCGGGGCAGACGCAGTCGGCGTAATGATCGGAAAGCAGAAGCTCCAGTGCCGTCCTCCGCGCGTGGGTGATCCGCTCGCTCCGCGTCGTGACCTCCATCCCGTCCCGGACCCGGGTGACACAGGCGGGGACGAGCCGCGGGGACCCCTTGACCTCCACCACGCACAGGAAGCAGGACCCGTACGGCTCGAGCTTCGGATCGTGGCAGAGGGTCGGGATCTCGTCCAGCCCCTGTGCCCGCACCGTGTCGAGAATGGTCTGGCCCGGGCGCGCAGTCACCTTTCGCCCGTTGACCACCAATTCCACCGGGAGCATTGCCTGTTCAGCAGTCGGATGAGGAAGCACGGGACTACCTTTTCTCGATCGCGTCCTGGCGGCACACGGTCAGGCACCGGGCGCATTTCACGCATGCGCCGCCGTCGATGCGGTGCGGGAACTTCTTCTCGCCGCTGATCGCCCCCACATCGCAGGCCGTGACGCAGAGGCCGCAGCCGTTGCACTTCTCGGGGTCGATCCAGAACTCCACCAGCGCCAGGCAGACCTTGGCGGGGCATCGCTTGTCCGCGATGTGGACCTGGTACTCCTCCAGGAAGTACCGGAGCGTCGTGAGCACCGGGTTCGGCGCGGTTTGGCCCAGCCCGCAGAGCGAGCTGGCCTTGATCTGTTCCCCCAGTTCGGCCAGCAGATTGAGGTCCTCGATCCTCCCCTGGCCCGCGCAGACGCGCTCGAGGATCTCCAGCATGCGCTTGGTTCCGATCCGGCAGAACGTGCACTTCCCGCAGGACTCGTTCTGGGTGAAGCTGAGAAAGAAGCGCGCCACATCCACCATGCAGGTGGACTCATCCATCACCACCATGCCGCCGGAGCCCATGATGGCACCGGAGGCGGTCAATTGCTCATAGTCGATGGGGGTGTCCCCCAGCCAGGCGGGAATGCATCCACCCGACGGGCCGCCCATCTGCACCGCCTTGAACGCCCGCCCCGACACCGTGCCGCCGCCGATCTCGTTGATGACTTCGTTGATGGAGATCCCCATGGGGACCTCCACCAGTCCCCCGCGCCGCACCTTTCCCGCCAGCGCGAAGACCTTGGTCCCCTTGGAGCCTGACGTGCCGCACGCCTTGAACGCGTCGGCGCCGTGTAGGATGATCCATGGGACGTTGGCCAACGTTTCCACGTTATTGATGCAGGTAGGGTGGCCCCACAGCCCCGACTCGACCGGGAACGGTGGCCTGACCCGCGGCATACCGCGCTTTCCCTCGATGGAGGCGATGAGGGCGGTCTCCTCCCCGCACACGAAGGCGCCGGCCCCTTCCTTCAGGGCGACCTCGAAGTGAAACCCCGTGCCCAGGATGTTGGCGCCCAGGCACCCGTGGCCGGTCGCCTGGGCGATCGCCTGCCGCAGACGCCGCACGGCTTCCGGGTATTCCGCCCGGACGTACACGTACCCGTGGCTGGCCCCGATGGCATACGCGGCGATGGCCATCCCTTCCAGGACGGAATGTGGGTCCCCCTCGAGCACGCTCCGGTCCATGAACGCGCCCGGGTCCCCCTCGTCGGCATTGCAGACGACGTACTTGTGCGGGTCCTTGGTCGCCTGGGCCAGGCGCCACTTGGTGCCGGTCGGGAAGCCAGCGCCGCCACGGCCTCGTAGGCCCGCGTCGGAAATGAGCTCGATGACCTGCGCGGGCGTCATCTGCGTGAGGACCTTCGCCAGCGCTCGATACCCGTCCCGCGCGCGGTACTCGTCGAGGTTGGCGGGATCGATCACGCCGCAGTTTCGGAGGACGATGCGCTGCTGCCTGGCGAAGACCTCGCTTGTCTCTACGACCCACTCGGCGATGACCTTACCTTGGTGCAGGTGCTCCGCGACGATCCGGTCCACCCGCTCGGGTGAGACCTCGCCGTACAGGGTTCGTCGCCCCTGGCGGTCCCGCACCTCGACCAGGACCTCCCGGTAACACAGGCCGATGCAACCGGTCTGCTTGAGGACCGAGTCGTCCCGGCCGGAATCGATCAGCTCGGCAAAACGGTCGAAGACCCGTCGTCCCCCGGCGGCGATCCCGCAGGAGCCGAGGCCGACCAGAACCTGCTGCACGGAGCCCTCCATCACGGATTCGCGGGGAGGACCGCGGATGGCGCCTTGGGGATTGTCGCCCGGAGGGATGTGGCCGCGCGCTGGCGGTACTGGCGAAGGATGCGTCGGACCTGCTGGGGCGTCATCCTGCCGTATGCCTCTTCGTCGATCATGAGGACCGGGGCGAGGCTGCAGCATCCAAGACAGGCCACCACGGTGAAGGTGAAGAGCCCGTCATCGGTGGTTTCATCCGGCGGGACCTTGAGCTCGTCCGCCACGGTCTGAGCGATCATGTCGGCGCCCACAACGTGGCAGGCGGTTCCCTTGCAGAGGCGGATCAGGTGCTTTCCGACGGGTTTCAGCCGGAACTGTTTGTAGAAGGTGATGACGCCATAGATCTCCGAGGCGGGGATGCCCGTCACCTCGGAGATCTGCTCGACGGCGAGCTGGGGGATGTGCCCGTAGCTGTCCTGGGCCGCCTGGAGGAGCGGGATCAGCATCCCCGGCTCGCCCCGATGCCGCCACAGCATCCGGCCGAAGGCGTGGGAAGGGTTCGTGTTCTCGTCCGCGGGTGCGTGCGCCATCCTTGTCGATCGTGAAGTTACTTGGTCCAGAAGTTCAACGCGTTCATCACCTTGATGCGCAGCACCCCGGGCATCAGGCGGATCTCGTTCCGGACGGTCGCCTGGATCTCCTGAACGAGCTGGCCCTGCAGTAGGAGGATGATCTTCCGCCCGTCGTCGGTGACGTCGCAGTGCACCACGTTGTCGGTGAAGGACAGCTTCATGTACAGGAGCGGGAGTTTCGCCGGGTCGACGTCCAGGACAGCATAGGCCGTGAGCATCCTGGCCTTCCGCTTGTCGGCCTCCTCTTCCCCGGCCCTCAGCGTGGCCTGCATCCGCTCATGGTCCTGGATGAAGGCTTCAGACTCCTTGGGCAACCGACGCCTCTCGGAATAGTGCACCTCGAACGCCTCAACCTCCTCCAGCGACTTGATATGGCGCCCGATAAGCTGATCGATGCCCGTGTGATCGGAGGCCTGGAGCAGGAGGGCCATGTCCCAGTCACCCACCAGGGGGTCGCAGTAGCAGACGCCCTCGGCGAAGCAGAGTTTCGTGTAGATCCCGTACACATCGGCGTCGGGCTTGCCTTTGAGAAAGACGAAGGCGCTCTCCAACAAAATGGCCTCGGGAGCCGCCTCCGGCACCTCCGTGGCTTCTTCCTCCTCCAGATGGCCTATCTTGCTGAGCTCGGCAACCAGCGTCTCCACCTCGAATGGCTTATCCAGGTACGCACTGCCACGCTTGGTCTCCACGGCGTCCGAGGTGCTCTCATCCCCGTATCCTGAGATCACCACGACAGGGAGATCAGGATACGTTGCCTTGATGGCCCGCAGAACCTTCAGCCCGTCGATGTCCGGAAGGCGAATATCCAGGATCACAAACCGGAACGGATTTGCGCCGCGCGCAGTCTTGATCTTCGCAAGCGCTTCCAGTCCTTCCTCGCTTTCCTCGACTTCATACCCGTGCTGAGCGAGGCCGACCCGAAGCTGGCGGCGAACAGCAGCTTCATCGTCTACAACTAACACCCTCGGAATGGTGTTCATCCTTTTTCCTCCTGTTCCAAGGACCCGTGGCTGACTAGCGTTTTTGTCCCTAATTTCACAAGCGACTTCCGTGCCAATTGAGGTCAATGGCGCCATTCGTCCCGCGGTGATGGAACCGGAAGAATAGAACAAGATAGAGATTTCTTAACTATTCGAAATCAATGGACTTCTCTGACTTCATGGCGCTCCATCCACCGGGCGAGCCCAAACGCTCGGCCCGAGGGAATGACATCAGAACAACCCGCGCCAGTAAGAAAAGGCGTGGGCCCCATAAAAAAAGTCCCAGGGCCGCGGCAGTACTGGACATTGTGCGACATTTCGGCCAAGGCCAATTTACGAGTCCCCACAACTTCAGGAAATTCCTGCTCTTTGTTCGTTTTGCTTGGCCGGGACACCTCCAGTACAGCGGAACGGCCGGGCATCTGCATGGTAAAGGCGGGTCCACCGCCAAACCCAAGAGCGGCGAGAGACGCCCACGGCGGACACGGTGCTCGGACGGCGCGAGCGTCCGCGTCCATGGGTTTCCGGCTGGTTCACCGGCGGAAACTAGGTTGGATTCAAGATGGGCCCGCGACGCAATGCCTTGGACTGGAAAACCGTGTTGCTACCCCGATGCGGATAGGAGAGCGAGTCAAAGGGTCTTCCCTTCGGCCCTCACCTGGCACCAAGCGTAGAGCGCGTCGTAGACGGGAAACTCCAGGTCAAGCTTGCGGTGGTCGTCCGAGCAAATAGCGGCGAAGCCACGGGCGATGGCTTGGAGGCCTGCGGCCTCGGGAACGATCCCGACATCGGCCGCGATGTCCGCCCCGTGGACAGTGCGGGCCATGAGGCGTAACGCCGGATCCTGTAGCCCGTACTCCTCGATGAGCACCTCGAAGCTGCACTTCGCTTCGCGATGGGCGTAATCAGCGCCCGGGCAGTCGAAGGATTTTGCTCCTTCCCGCCGGCCCACCTCCAGCACCTCGTCCTTGGGGACGAACAGGAACTCCGCCTGCGGGTCAATGAACTTCTTGATCAGCCACGGACATGCCACGCGGTCCGTCTTGGCCCCTTCCCGTGTCACCCACTTCACGGTCGCCCCTCCCGGTTGAATTCCACCTGCCGGGGTTGAATCGCTCTTGCCGTTCCTGTATCCTGCCACAACTTGAGTATGTCAAGGTGAGTTCACCTGGCCGTCTCCAGAATGCCCCTTTCCGGGAGGGACAGTATTGATCTCCGCCTTGGAGCAGCTCCACCGCGACGGCTATGTACTGTTCGCGGCCCGCGTGGCCAGGATGTTTGGCTACGGATTCCTGGCCGTGATCTTGGCCCTGTACCTGGCCGCCGTGGGCCTGGACGGGGCGCGGATCGGGCTGTTGCTGACGCTCACCCTGGTGGGCGATACGGCCATCTCCCTGTGGATGAGCACGCAGGCCGACCGGTTCGGGCGGCGGCGGATGCTGGTCCTGGGAGCGCTGTTGGTCCTGGGCGCCGGCCTGGTCTTCATCGGCTCCGGCCAGTTCATCGTGCTGTTGCTGGCCGCGACGATCGGCGTCATCAGTCCCAGCGGCTACGAGGTGGGGCCATTCCTGGCGATCGAGCAATCAGCCCTGTCCCAGCTCGTGCGGAGCGAACGGCGCACGGCGGTGTTCGCCTGGTATAACCTGGTGGGTTCCTTCGCGACAGCGGTCGGCTCTTTGGCTGGTGGGGGGCTCGCCAGGCTCGGGCAACAATGGGGGATGACCCCCCTGGCGAGCTACCGCGCGGTATTGGTGGGCTATGCGCTGATCGGTCTGGTACTGGCCTGGCTGTTCCGGGGGCTGAGCCCAGCCATAGAAGTCCGCCCGGCATCGCCGAGTCCGCACGCGGCACCGGTATCGCGGCTGGGTCTGCACCGCTCGGGCGGGGTGGTGCTGCGCCTGGCCGGCTTGTTCGCCGTGGATGCGTTCGCGGGCGGCTTCGTCTTGCAGAGCATTCTGGCGTATTGGTTCTATCTCCGATTTGGCACCGACGAGGCGATGCTGGGGATGATCTTCTTCGGGGCCAACCTCCTGGCGGGCGTCTCGTCCCTGGCCGCGTCGGCCATCGCCTCCCGGATCGGCCTGGTGAACACGATGGTGTTCACCCACCTGCCGTCGAACATCCTGCTGATGCTCGTCCCGCTGATGCCCACGCTGCCGCTAGCGATCCTGGTCTTGCTGATCCGCTTCAGCATCTCACAGATGGATGTCCCCACGCGCCAGTCCTACACCATGGCCATCGTCCGCCCGGAGGAGCGCTCGGCCGCCGCCGGGGTCACCGGGACGGCGCGCACGGTGGGCGCGTCGCTGTCTCCCGTGTGCGCCGGCCTGCTGCTGGGGAGCCCAGCTCTCATGAGCGGCCTCTTCTTCGTGGCGGGGGGCCTGAAGATCGTTTATGACTTGCTGCTCCTGGCTGCGTTTCGGAGCGTGAAGCCGCCCGAGGAGCGGGATCAGGAAAAAGCGGGAAGGCGGGCATGAAGTCGGATTCTGTCCGGCATCGGCATCACTTGTCGACAGCGAAATCCGAGTACCCGTTGGGTGGCAGGTTCCGGATAGGCTTTCCCTCCTGTATCGCTGTCGCCTCTTATTTCTTCACTTCCTTCTATCGGACATCCGGGCCCTCGATGGGCCGGACGGGCTGGCTCGGTCGCGCCGCGATCCCCCGGGCGCGCTGGACCGCCTCGGCGAAGGCCCCCGTGCGCCGCGCGATCTCGGCGAAGTCCCGCCGCGCCAGCGCATCACCGGGCACCATCTCGTCATCCACCCCGACCGCCGCCGCCCCCGCCCGGATGAACTCTCCGACGTTCGCCAAGGAGATGCCACCAGCCGCCACCAGGCGCACCTCGGGGACCGCGCGGAGGATCTCCCCCACGTAGCCCGCCCCCGCCGGCCCAGCAGGGAACACCTTCACCAGACTGGCGCCGAGTTTCCAGGCCTGCAGGATCTCAGTCAGCGTGAAGGCTCCCGGTATAGCGGGAACGCCTGCCGCGTCACACGCCTGAAGAACGTCGGGATTCAGGTTGGGGGCCGCGACGAATGCCGCCCCCGCCCGAATGGCCTCGCGCGCCGCCTCGGGCGTGAGGACGCCTCCGATACCAAGAGAGATCCCCCGCCGCAACCTCGTGCTGACCGAACCCAGCGGCTGGATAGCCGTTGGCCCGGCAAAGAGGATCTCGATGGCCGTCACCCCACCGTCGCGGATCGCCTCGATTGCGGGCGCGAGGTCGCTGTCCCGCTCCAGCCGCAGGATGGCGACGATCCCGCCTTCGATATCAGCAGCTCGGTTCGGCCATGCCCGCCCGAGGTCACACCCACTTCGGCACCAGGAGCCGCGGCACCACCAGGACGATGCTCGGAAAGAAGGCGCACAGCAGGATGATGATGAAGATGGGGATCATGAGGAAGTACAGGATGCCCAACACCTTGGACACCGGGAACTTGGACACCGCACAGGCGATGAGGACGCAGAGGCCGTACGGCAGGGTGAGCAGCCCCATGGCCATCGTCATGACGACGATCGCGCCCAGGTGGATCGGGTGGACGCCGAGCGCCTTCCCGATGGGAAGGATCATGGGCGTGAAGACGATGATGGCCGGGACGGCGTCCATGAACGTGCCCAGGATACTGAAGAGCAGGATCACCAGCAGGATGAAGACCGTCGGGCTGGTGCTGTGGTGCAGGAACCAGGCCGTGAGGTTGTCCGGGACCCGGTAGAAGGCGAGAAGCCAGCCGAAGATCGAGGCCGCCGCCACACAGAACAAGATCACCGCGGTCAGGTTGCCGGCCTCGAAGAACACCGTGAGCAGGCGGTCGACCTTGAGGCTCCGATACACCCCTATTGTGATGACGAGGGCGTACACCGTGGCGATGACTGCAGATTCGGTCGCCGTAAAGACCCCCCCGACGATCCCCCCGATGATAATGATGGGGACTCCTGCGGGCAGGATGGCTTCCTTCAACCCTTCGTAGAGAGCGCGGAATCCGAGCCAATGCTCTGCCTCCCTCGGGTAGTCATAGGCGATGGCTATCCCGTAGGCAAACACCATCAGCGAGAGCCCCATGAGGACTCCGGGCAAGGCCTGGGCGATGAGGAGTGCCCCGACGGAGATGTTGGCCACCGCCGCGTAGATGACCACCAGGATGCTGGGGGGAATGATCACCCCCAGGCTCGAAGCGCAGGCCGTGATGGCCACGGCGAAATTCTTGCGATAGCCCCGCTCCCACATCGGCGGTATGAAGACGGTGCTGAGGGCCGCCGCTTCGGCCGTGGACGAGCCCGAGATCCCGGCGAAGATCATCCCCACGACGACGGTCACGTGGGCCAGGCCGCCTTTGATGTGGCCCACCAGGGCCATGGCCAGCTTCATGAGGCGCCTCGTGATCCCTCCCTCGTTCATGATGCTGCCCGAAAGGATGAAGAACGGGATCGCCAAGAGGACGAAGTTGTCCACCGCGTTGTACGACCGCTGGATGGCGATCCAGAGAGGGATGTTGGGATCCAGCACCATGACCAGCACGGAAGACAGGCCTAGCGCCACAGTGATGGGCGCCCCCATCGAGATCAGCACGGAGAACCCGAGGAAGAGAATCGCCACCGGGCTCATGGGGCATCCCCATGGAAATCGCTCAGACGCTGTTGAATTCGCTCGACGAGGTAGATGAGGGCGAGGATGCCCCCGAGTGGGATGGAGACGAAAACCCAGACCATCAGGATTTCCATGTTGGGGCTGTTCTGGAATGTTCCAAACCAGGAGAAGCGCAGGCCGGCCAAGACCAGCAGGATCAATATCAGTCCCATGCAGAGGTCATTGAACAGCCGGACCAAGGCGCCCCACCGCTGTCCCAGCAAGGGCGGGAGGACGTCCATGGCGAAATGAGCGTCATTCTTCACCCCCACCCCGATCCCCAGAAACACCGTCCAGACCAGGACGAAACGGGCCAGCTCCTCGGTCCAGAGAAACAGCGGCTTTTGGAGCACGTAGCGGACAAACACCTCAACCGACACGGACATCGCGAGGATCGCCACAAACGCGAAGGTGATCCACATCTGGATTCGCTCAAGCCGCTCCACCACACGTTTCATTGGCCACCCTACAGAAAGCGGCGGCGGGACGCCGTCCGGCGCGCATCCCGCCGCCGGGGTTATCAGACGATTACCGCTTGCCCTCACGCTCGATCATCTGGAAGACTTCATCCAAGCCCACTTCCTTGGCCACGCGCTGCAGCACGGGCAGGGTGATGTCCATCATCTTCTGCTTTTCTTTGAAGGCATAGAACTTGATCCCGAATTTGCTCTTCATCAGCTCTACGGCTTCATCGTTCTGTTTCCATTCGACGGATCGAGCCACCGCCGTCCCTTCCTTGGCTGCCTCCAGGACGATCTTCTGCTGGTCCGCCGTCAGCTTGTTCCAGGTCTGGCCGCTCATGAAGAAGGGACGCACCGTGATGATGTGGGCCGTCTCGGAGATGTAAGGTCCCACCTCGTAGAACTTCATATTGAACGAAGTGGACATCTCGTTCTCCATCCCATCCACCACGCCAGTCTGGATGGCGCTGTAGGTCTCCTGATACGGCACCACAGCCGGGATGGCGCCCAGGAGCTTCCACATCTCGATCTGGGTCGGGCTGTCCTGGACGCGAATCTTGAAGCCGGCCAGCTCGGCGACCGTGGTGTACCCGCCCTTCCGGCTGATGATGTGGCGCGGGCTGCCGCCCCAGTATCCAAGGAGCTTCAGGCCGGGATTGCCGCCCTTGGCCGTGCCCTTCTCGATGATGTCCGCGATCCGCTTCCCCACCTCTCCGTCCATGGCCCGCTTCCAGTGGTCCAGATCCTTCCAGATGAACATCAGATCCAGGAAGGTCAACTCCTTGGCGAAGCCGCCGGCCGAAGCGGTGGCCACGGTGGACACATCCAGGGCGCCCTGCATCATGTTCTGGATGTAGTCCTTCTCCGAGCCCAGGACGCCGCGATTGTAGATCTCCATGTCCAGCGCGCCGTTGGTCCTGGCCTTGATGACGTCCCGGAACTTCAGCATCCCTTGGTTCCAGGCATGATCATCATCGAAGTAGTGGGCGGCTTTCATCTTCAGCGTCCCTGCATACGCCCCACCGACGAGCCCCAGGACAGCCAATACCGCGACCGCCAATACGAATCCTCTACGCATGACGCTCCTCCTTTCCTTCCGGCCCGTTGTGTTCACGTGTTTCTCTCGTCGCATTGCGCCGTCCGCATCCTGCAGCCCCACCTCCTCAGCGCGTTCGTCCGAGCTCCATCAAGCCATCCCGGAAAATCCGCTCGTCCATGATCTTCAGGTCCGGGGAGACCCGCGGTCGGAATGCCATCTGCCCCAGGACATCCCGCTCCAGATCCACGCCGGGCGCAATCTCGGTGAGCACCAAGCCGTCCCGGGTGATGACCAGCACCGCCCGCTCGGTGATGAACTGCACCCGCTGGCCTCGGGCCGCCGCGTACTCGCCGCTGAAGGTGATCTGCTGCACCTGCGGCACGAACTTCTGGAACCGCCCTTCCTTGACGATGCGCAGGCGGCCGTCTCCAACTTCGACCTCCAGGCCGCCGGCCGTAAAGGTACCCAGAAAGGCCACCGCCCTGGCCCCCTGCGATATATTAACAAATCCGCCTACGCCGGGCATCCGCCCACTGAACTTGCTGACATTGACATTGCCACGGGCATCCGCCTCGGCCAGACCCAGGAAGGTCAGGTCCAATCCACCCCCGTCGTAGAAGTCGAACTGGTAGCCTTGGTCGATGACCGCCTCGGGGTTCGACGACATCCCGAATAGCACCCCCGGCGCGGGCACACCGCCGGTGATCCCCTGCTCGATGGTGACGGTGATGCGGTCCTGGATCCCCTCTTCGGCGGCGACGAGGGCGACGCCGTCTGGCATCCCCACGCCCATGTTCAGGACCGCCCGCGGGAGCGCCGCGATCTCCAGGACCGCGCGACGGGCGATCACCTTCCGCTCGTCCAGCGGCATCACGGGCAGGGAGGAGACGGGGACTTTCACCTCACCGCTGTACGCCGGGTTGTACTCCGCCTCGACGCTCTGCCACTGGCCCGGGTGGACCACGATGTAATCCACCATGGTGTGGGGCACCTTGACCATCTTGGCCGGCAGGCTGCCGGCTGGGGCCAGCCGCTTGACCTGGGCGATGACGATCCCGCCCGAGTTCCGGGTGGCCATAGCCATGGGCAGGACCTCGAGGAAGGCCGGCTCCTGCTCTAGCGTCAGGTTGCCCTTCTCGTCCGCGGTCGTTCCCCGGATGAAGCACACGTTGATGGGAAACGCCCGGTAGAAGAGCCACTCCCGGCCGGCCAGCGTGATGACCTCGATCAAATCCTCCCTGGTCCGGGGGTTCATCCTTCCCCCCTCGACCCGGGGATCGATGAAGGTCTGGAGGCCGATGTGGGTGATGAGGCCGGGCCGCCCGGCCGCCACCTCGCGCAGCCACTGGGACATGACGCCCTGAGGCCAACTGTACGCCTCGATCTTGTTGTCCAGGATGAGCTGGGCGTACTTCGGTGACATGCCGTAGTGGCCGCCGATGTTCCGCCGGACCAATCCCTCGCCCGTGAGGAGGTTCAGTCCGGTGCGCTCCCAGTCCCCGAGGCCCGAGACGTGAAAGAGGGTGAGGTCCCGCGGCTGCGCCGTCTCGGCGAACTTCTCCGCCAGCGTCCGGATCAGCAGGTCCGGCTCGACATTGCCGCCGCCGGCGCCATGAATGGCGACGGTGTCGCCCGACTTGATGAGGTCAATGCCCGCGCGCGCGCTCAGGATTTTGGCACTCACCGTCGGCTCCGCGGATTGGACGCAGGAAGGTTCTCGTGATCCCGACGCCTGCTCAGAGGAAATACTCCAGCCGCCCGCCGTTCAGATCCACCACCGCCCCGTTGACGTACGAGGCCGCCTCCGAGGCCAGGAAGGCCACCACGCGGCCCACCTCATCGGGCTCGCCCATCCGCCCGAGGGGGATCTGCTGCTGCAGCTTCTCCAGTCTAGCAGGGTCCAGGATTCCCCACAACGTTTCGGTTCCGATGAACCCTGGGGCGATGACGTTGGCCGTGATCCCCTTGGGGCCAAGCTCCCGCGCCGCCGTCATGGTGAGGGCAATCACCCCCGCCTTGGCGGCGCCGTAGTGCCCCAAAGTGGGCCGTCCACCCATGCGCCCGTGGATGGACGAGGTGTTGATGATCCTTCCCCAGCCCTGCTTCACCATGTGCGGCGCCGCATATTTAATGCAGAGGAACGCGCTGCGCAGGTGGCTGGCCAGCATGAAGTCCCACAGATCCTCGGGCAGATCCATCAGGGGCTTGTTGAGGTGCGGGCCGGTCGTCCCGGCGTTGTTCACCAGGATGTCCAGGCGCCCGAAGGTCTTCACCGTGGTTTCTACCAGGCGCTGAACGTCGGCCGTCTGGGTGACGTCCGCCTGGACGGAGATCGCGCGGCATCCTTCGTCCAGGAGGCCACGGACGACCCGATCCGCCTCGCGGACGCTCTTCGCCGTGGCCACGACCACCGCGGCCCCCTCGGCCGCCAGGGCCCCGGCCTCGGCCTGCCCCAATCCCTTGCTCCCGCCCGTCACGATGGCCACCCTGTCCTTGAGTCCCAAGTCCATGACCACTCCCTTCCAAGACCCAATGCAAAACCGACGACTGACACCCGACAACCGGCCAACGCAGAACACGATTGGTCGGTTTTCAATTGTCGGTTGTCAGTTTTTCATTTTCCGAGAGCCTCCGCCACCAAGGGCGCGACGGCGACGGGCTGCCGCGTCTCCACGGAGGCGATGGCCGCGGCAACCATGGCGAACGACCGCACGTTGTCCTCCACGTGCGTCTCGGGCCTCCGGCTCTCCCGGATGGCCGCCAAAAACTCCCGCAGGGCGTAGGCCGTGTCGGTGAGGGGCATCGGCTCCTGCGGGATCACCTCCACCCGATCCTCGCGGTAGGATCGCACCTGCTGGTCCGCCTCGAGGCGCAGCGTTCCGCCCTCGCCCACCAGCGTGATGATGCCATCCTGCGGAGTGGTGAAGCCTCGCGCCACCATGCTGCCGGTGTAGCTCACGCTCATTCCCTGGTCGAAGGTCAGGATGGCATCCACACCGGGGAGCCCCGCGTACCAGCTCCAGGCCGGCCGGACCCCGCGCACAAGCACCTCCGCGCATTCCCGACCGGTGATGGCCCGCAAGAGATCGAAATGATGCACCGCCATGTCGTGGAGGTAGGGGTGCGGCATGTGCTCGCGCCATGCGTCCGTCGTCGTCCGGGTGATGGTCTGGCGGAACTCGTAGCCGACCGACGTCACCCGTCCGACCCGGCCGTCCCGCACGGCCTTGCGGAGCGTCTGCGGTTGCGGTCGCCAGCGGTAGTTCTGGTCCACCATGACGATCGCGCCCTTGGCGCGACGCGCCGCCCGCACGATCGCGGCCGCCTCGGCGATGTCGATGGCCAGCGGCTTCTCTGTCAGGACGTGCAGGCCTCGCTCCAGGGCGGCCAGGACGGCCGCCTTGTGGATCATCTCCGGCAGGGCGACGATCACCGCCTGCACCTGGGAGCGGTCCAGTCCCTCTTCGATAGAGGCAAATCGCCTCTCACGCGGAATCTTGAACTCGTCACCGACCGTCGCCAGAAGGTCCGGATGCTTGGCCACAACCCCCGCCACCTCGCACTCCGGGCACGACGTGACCTCCTTGAGCCAATTCTTCCCAAAGAACCCGAGCCCCAGCACCAGGACTGAAATTCTGCTCATAATAACTCCATTGGAGAAGGCCCTCAGCTATCAGTCACCCCCACCCTTGAGAGGGGGAGGGGCAAGGGGTGGGGGGGGCTGACTGCTGAAAGCTGAACGCTGAGCGCTTCCAAAGGTTCAGGCGGGCCGGTATCCCATCTCGCCCGAGATGATCGCGGCGGTGCGGACGACCTCCTGCCCGATTTTCTCCACCCGCGCCCCGGTCACGCGTGCCTTCAGCATGGACACGCTGATGGCCGCCACGACCTCTCCGGCGTGGTCCCGGACCGGCGCCGCGAGGCAGATCACCCCCTCGTGCAGCTCCTCGTCGTCCACGGCGTAGCCCCGAGCCAAGATCCCGCCCATCTCGGCCTCCAGCCGCCGGAGGCTGGTGATCGTCTTGGCCGTCCGGCGCTCCAGCCGGCGGCCCGCCAAAAGGTCGCGCCGCTCGCCGGGGCTGAGATGGGCCAGCAGCACCTTGCCCAGCGCCGTGCAGTGCGCCGGGACCAGGCGGCCGACGATCGACGGGAAGACCAGGCTGGTCGCGGCCTCCTCTCTGCCCAGATACAGGACCTGCCCCTGATGCAGGACGGCGAGATGGGCATTCGCCGAGAGGGCCTGGGCCACCTCCCGCAATGCCGGCTTGGCCCGCTCGTATACGTCCAGGTGCTGGAGGATGGTGTGGCCGCGCTCCAACAGTTTCAGGCCGAGGCGGAAGCGCTTGTCCGGCCGGCGTTCGAGATACCCAAACCGCTCCAGCGTGCTGAGGGCGGGATACAGGCTTCCGGGGCGGACGCGCAACCGGCGCGCGATCTGTGTGGCACTCAGGGTCGGCGTCGCGGGCTCGAAGAGGTCCAGGATCGTGAGGGCGCGCGCCAGGGAGGTGGCATTATAGCGAGGCGTTCGGGGCCATTCGGTCATGGGACCTCGGTTGAACAGCGTTCGACTGTTCGGCAGTTCGGCCGTTCAATCGTTCGGTTAGTCGCGAACCGCCGAACCCTCGAACAACCGAACCGCCGAACGCTTTTGGACCGCCGCGGTTCACGCGGCGTGGTTATGCGGGCTGGTAGGGCCTGAACTCCTCTTTGAACTTCTTCAGCGATTCGCGCAGCGTGTCCGTGTCGCCCGGCTTCTTGCGCTCCAGCACCAGCTCCAGGGGCGCCGACATGCCCAGGACGGGGAAGAAGCCGCGCTTGCTGATCTGCTCCTGGAAGCCGGCGCCCGTCTTCAGGTTGACGCCGCCCGTGGGCATGACCATCTTGCCCTTGTGGCGGTCGCGCTGGTAGGGGGCCAGCAGGGCGCCCATCCCGCTGGGGCCGTATATGCTGGCGTTGAAGACCTTGATGGCGTCCGGCTCCAGGCCGTCCTCGCGCTCCAGGTAGTAGTTGAACTCCGAGGGCGAGAAGGCCCCGGGGCAGCCGAAGACCTTGGTGCCCCGGACGATCTTGACGAACTGGATGGGCTCGCGGCAGCCGCCCATGCAGGTGTCGGGGCCCACCACCATGTCGAAGCCCATCTCGATGGCCGCCTCCAGCTCGCGCGGGTTGATCACGCTGCCCACGCCGATGAGCATCGGGTCGCTGGGGTTGGTCCGGAAGGTCTCTTCCCGGCGCTTCCGAAGTTCGCTCATCGCCTCTTTCACGATCCCCTCCGGGATGCGGAAGGTCACCTCGGCCATGTAGCCGGCCTCGTAGATGGCCTGGATGGTGTTGATGACGTCCTGGGGATTCCGGGCGTAATCCCGGCCCATGACCACCACGATGCCCTTCTGTCGAAGCGCCTTGTCCACCCGCGAGGGGTCTCTGGTGTACGCATTTGCCATGATGATCTCCTCTCTTCCGTTTCTAGCGGAGCGCCACGACGCCGCCGCCCTTCTTGGCGCGGTTGACCTCGGCCTCCACCATCGCCTGGGTGGCCATGGTGGTGTCGCCCGGCGTCTCCTGGACCAGGATGCCGTGGGCGCCGCCCCATTCCACCGCCTCGTCGAGCGTCTTGCCCTTCAGCAGGGCCGCGATGACGGCCGACGCGAAGGAGTCGCCGCCGCCCGTCCGGTCGGCGATCTCCACGTTGCGCCGGACGGCCGCCTGGTACAGCTTGTCCTCGGTCACGTCGTACAGCACCGCGCCCCAGTCGATCCGATCGGCTGAATGGGCGCCGCGCAGCTGGGTCCCGATGAGCTTCAGATTCGGGAAGTCCTTGGCCACCTTGCGCAGCAGGCTCACGTACGCCGCCAGCCACTCCTCCATGGGGGCGTTCTTCGCCACGTCCGCGGTGTAGCCCAGGGCGTCGTCGAAGTCACTCTGGTTGCCCACCAGGAAGTCCACGTGGGGAACGATCTGGCGGTTGATGCTGCGGGCGCGGTCCTTGTTGGGCTCCACGTTAGCCCGGTAGTTGAGGTCGGTCGAGCGCAGGCTGCCGTACTGGCCGGCCTTCTTCAGGTACTCGACGGCGGCCTCGGCCGTCTTGGGCGACAGCAAACTGTAGATGCCCCCGGTGTGGGCCCAGCGCACGCCCTCCTTGCCGAAGAGCGTGTCCAGGTCGAAGTCGGCCGCCCCCACCTCGCGGATGGGCGTGTGGGCCCGGTAGTACTCGGTCTTGGACGGGACCACGCCCTTGCCCCGGAAGGTGGCGTTGATCCCGTTGTGCAGCGTGCCCTTCTTGTCGGTGGCGTACTTCCCCTTCCCGCTGTTGCTGAACCACAGGACGTGGCTGGTGTCCACGCCCACCTCGCGGAACTGGTTCTCGATGCTCCGGCCGAAGCCGTCGTCCACCAGGGCGGTGAGGACCGTGGCGCGCAGCCGGAAGCAATACGCCAGCCCCTCGGCCACATTGGTCTCCCCGCCCCCGTGCCAGATGCGGCACGTGCGGGCCCGCTCGAAGGGCACGTCCACCGGGTCGAACCGGATCATCACCTCCCCCAGGGCCACGCCATCCCACTTGCACTGTTCCGTCGGCCTGATGTTGAGATTCGCCATGGTGTCCGGATACCTCCTTTCGGCCTGACCGATTCGATGAAAACGGCGTGATATCCCGTTCGCAAGTATATGAACGCGAGGGGGGCCCCCGGGTCCTTGGACCCACGGCGCGCACCCGGTGCAGCCTGCCGGAGAAACCACCGCCCCGCACCCGCCCGAGACCCTGGAACGCAGGGACGTGGAGCCCGGTCGGATCCAGCGCGTGGGGACGGAGCCCGTTTTGCGTATGGCAAAATCGGTATTACAGTATCAAAAAGACCGCCCCTCGCTGTCAAGCCCAATTCCCCCCGCAGTTCGCGAGGGCAAACAACCCGGTTCGACCCCGAGGCCAACCCTCTGGCGTCCCGGAAGTCTCCCGACGGGAAGCCGGTCGCTCGACCCTCCCGCTGAGCCGAACGCAGCCCTGTCCTGTGCCCGTCCGCGAATCCAGGGGTGCTGTTTTTCAATGGACAGGCTCCGCCAGAAGAACTGCGGACGATAACCTCCATTGCCGCATCCCACAATGGTCATTGGCGATTGGCTATTTCCCCCGGTTCCCCTCTTTCGCCTTGACACCGGCATCCGGGATGATACGGTTTGGCCACTTTGATGGCCGCGCTCTTGCCTCGACCGGGCCGACGCGGCTGCAGCGAGGGAAAGGCCGACCGGAGGCATCCGCGTGCTGATCCCCATCGGACACGAAGAGCAACGAGTGGCGCGCCTGCCTTGGGTGACCATCCTCGTCGTCGCCGCCAACGTCGTCGTATTCCTCCTCATTCTTCCGGTCGTGAATCAGCAAACCGCCGAGACTCACCAGCGCCTCCAGGAGATCCTGCGCTTCGCCATCGAGCATCCCTACCTCCAGCTCCCCGAGGAACTGGCCCCTATCGTTCCGGCCAGGCGCCCCCCAGCCGACCTCTCTGCCGAGGTCATCACCGAGGAGCAGGCCCGCCTGGATCGGCTCTGGAGCGACTTCCAGGCGACGACCTCGCTTTCCGTCTACCGGAGCTACGGCTACATCCCGGCGGAGCCCCGCCTGCTGGCCCTTTTCACCTCGATGTTTATGCACGCGGGGTGGCTGCACCTCCTGGGGAACATGCTCTTCCTCTGGCTCTCGGGGGGGAGTTTGGAGGATCGGTGGGGCCGCATCTTCTATCTGATCCTCTACTTGGTGAGCGGCGTCGTGGCCACCCTGATGCACGCCGCCATGGCGCCGCACAGCCACATCCCCCTGGTGGGCGCCTCAGGGGCGATCGCCGGCCTCATGGGCGCGTTCCTCGTCCGGCTGGCCACCACGCGGATTCGCTTCCTGTACTGGATCCTTCTCTTCCGTGGGACGTTCGAGGCCCCGGCCTACGTCATGCTCCCCCTGTGGCTCCTCCTGCAATTTGCCATGGTGCGGACCGGAACGGAGGGTGGTGTGGCCGTCTGGGCGCACATCGGGGGCTTCGCATTCGGGGCCGTGGTGGCCATCCTCGTCCGGCTGACCGACCTCGAGGAGAAAGTCCTGGCGCCTGCCATCAAGAAGAAGACTACCTGGACGGCCCCCGATCGGCTGACCGCGGCCCTGGAGAGGCTCGACCGGGGGGAGTTGGACAGAGCCATCCAGGATCTGGAGGCGCTTCTCAGGGCCAGGCCGGATGATATCGAGGCCCGGACGTCCCTCATTGAGGCCCTCAGCCGCAGGGGGGATCAGGCCGCCGCCGGCGGGGAGTCGGCGCTCCTCGTGGGTGCGTATCTCAAGGCGCGCGACATGGCTGGCGCCATGACCGCCGCGCGGGAACACAAGCAGGCCCATCCAGATGTGCCCCTCCCGCTGCGCGACCAACTGGCCCTGGCGACCGACTGCGAGAAGCGGCAGGATTACCAGGAGGCGGCCGCCCGGTACCAGGATGCCATCGCGACGGGGTCCGATGATCCCCTGGCGCCGAAGGCGATGGTGAGCTACGGCCGGCTGCTCCTCCGGGTCTTCAAACAGCCTGCGGAGGCCCTGGAGGTCCTCCAGCGTGCGCACGCTCATCCTCTGGTGACCCCCGAGTTCCAGCAGGTCAGTACCGAGATGATCGCCCTGGCGAAAAGGACCCTCCCGCAGACAGTGGGGCCGTCGGGTGCCGAACCCGAGGCTGCCCACGAGCCTTCGCATCATCCCCCCACTCTCGAGGTCCCGATGCCAGAAGAGCCAGTCGTAAAGGTCCCTGCCGCCGCGCAGGGTCTCTCGCTGGCACCGGTCTCTGCCCGTGCGGTCGGAATCGACGCCCGGGGTCTCACCCTGCAGGACCGGCGGGGCGGAACGGGCCATTTCTCATGGCAGAAGGTGACGACCGTCTCCGTCGCCAGCATCGGCCACCCCGGGGGGGAGGATCAGGTTGCCGCGACCCTCATCCTGGACCTGATCCTGGCCTCGAACGCCGCCCCGGCCGATGGGCGCATCCGCTGTCTCCGTCTCTCGCTGAGCGATTTGGCCATCCCCCAGCTTCAGGCCGAGTCGTCTCCCATTCGCGCCTTCCAGCGCCTCGTGGCGACGATCCTCAAGGCCACGGGAGCTACGCCTCATCCCAGCCGCGAGGCCTGCCTGGGCCTGCACCCCTTCCCATCCTTCCCCGACCTCACGGCATACGAGGCCGACCTCATCACCCACCTGTCCATCGAACACTAGTGTCCTGTGCCCGAAGTCCGACGACTAATCGGCGGGCCGGCTAGGACATCCCTCCGACGCCTGGCGCCTCGTCGCCACCCAATCTTCGATTGAGTACCCGGGGGCGGCCTGCGCCCATCCTGTGGATGGGTACCCGGGAGCGGACCCCTAATTGTGCAATGGTCCATCCGCCCCGGCGTCTACCAATGGAAAATCACTTTTCCATCAACAGCTTAGAAGCCAAGAACGTAGGCAGTGTGGCCCATTGATGTGCATTTCAGCCGCTCTTGGCCGAGGCGCCGCGGGTTCGGTCCCCCAGCGGGATACGCCCGTTGGTGTCAGAGGCGTTCGGCTTCGGGATAAGTGGACAGGCGTTCGTGGCGCAGGGTGCTGGCCTGCCAAACGGAGGGGGAATCAACGCGAGAGCCGGGTGGCACCACAAAAAGCGTTCTCGCGCCCAACTCGCGCACATCAACACAAACAGTAGACTACCTCGGCCAAACGCCCCCCTCCGCACGACTACCATGATGATCCGAAGTGAACTTACTCATCGTGCATTCGTGGCGAAGAAGGCGATCCACCCTCGGACCCACCCCGCGCGTGCTCATCACCTGTCCCCGGCATCTCCATGGATCAACGCGCCTCTGGCCGGCCAGCACGCGACAATGCCTCTCTGTTAACGACGCTCTTCGGAAGTCTGCCCGTTAGGACGTTCGCAATAGCTTGCGCAACCTTGGTCTGGAGCTCAATCTGCGACTCCTCGGAATACCAGCCGATGTGGTCGGAGACAACGACATTGTCCAACTCGAAAAGCAGGTAATCTTTCGGCACGGGTTCTTGCTCGTGCACGTCCAACCCCGCAGAGCAAATCAGGCCTTGCTTCAAGGCATCATACAGTGCGGCTGTATCTACCACGCCTCCACGTGAGGTATTGACAATGATCGCCTTGGGCTTCATCCGCTTGAACTGTTCCTTCCCGATCATGTGACGGGTTCGCTCGTTGAGCGGCGCGTGGACGGAGATGAAATCTGATTCTCTCAACAGCGTCTCCAAGTCCACAAGCTCAGCCCCGTTTTTCTTCGGCACCTCCTTGGGAATAAACGGATCGAACGTTAAGACGCGGACCAGGGCAAATCCTTTGAGCTTCCGATGGAGGGCTTGCGGGATATTCCCATAGCCGACCAGCCCAAATGTCTTGCCTGCCACCCGAAAGATCGGTCCCCCTTTGATATTCCACTTGCCTCTTCTCAGTTCTCGGTCGCGGAGCGCCACCTGCCGGACGCACGCCATGAAGAGGGCAAAGGCCTGGTCGGACACGTCTTCCGTGCAGTAATCGGGTACGTTGACAACAGCGATACCTCTCTCGGTGGCCGCCTGCACGTCCACGTTGTCATAGCCCACGCCATAGCGCGCGATCACCCGGCATCGTTTCAGGTCTGCGATCACACGACGGCTCAGGACCCCGAGATTCACCGCGATCCCGTCGGCCGCCTCACAGACGTCGATTATGGCCGCCTCGCTTACGGCGTCCCCAGCCTCAACGACCTCTGCCCCGATCTTCGTCAAGACGTCCTTTTCGGGTTGGTGGTGTGGGTACCGGTCTTCCAGCAGCACCACTAAGAGAGGCGGCATGTGAGTCGCTCCCCTATACAGACCCTGAGGCCAAGAGTCGGGTTCAAGCCCGGTAATTGCGCTTGGGGTGCCCGATCGTGGCGCTAACCAGCGGGCCGGTTGCCTCCGTCGAGGGACTTCAGAATCTCGCGTACCGTTTCGATCCCATCCTTGGCCGCTTGGCGGGACTCTGGCACCGGGAGCACTTCGAAGCACAGATAGCCTTGGTAATGGACGTCGAGCAGCGCGCGCAGGATGCTCTTGATGTCGGTATGGCCGTGCCCCGGAACTTCGCGATTGCTGTCCACCAGATGCACATGCCCCAGGAGCGCTGCGTGCCGCCGGAGACTGGCTGCCAAGTCCCGTTCCTCAATGTTCATGTGAAACGTATCGGCCAGGAGCTTGAGGTTCGGCGCGCCGAGCTCCCGAATGACGTCCGCCCCCTGGTCCAACGTCAGCAGGTCGTCCGCTTCGTACCGATTCAACGGTTCGAGGAAAACCGTGACGTTCTGTTCGGCGGCCAGCCGACAACACTCCCCGACACACTCCACCATGGCCGCCCGCCGGACCGACCGTTGCTCCCTCCGTCCCAGCCGGCCACGCACCAAACCGATGGTGACGGCCGAGCCGACCCGGGCGGCGAGTCGGATATGTTCGCCCACCCGCGAAATCGCGCGGCGGCGCACTTCGGGATCGGGGTCAGAGAACGTGAGGCCATCCTCCCCCGCGATCATGCCGGTCCCGAGCGTCGGGATGCCCAAGCGGTACTTCTGCTGCAGGGCGATCACCGCGGCGGCGTCGATGTCCGCCGCGTACCGCGGATGGACTTCGACGCCGTCGTACCCGAATTCACGCGCCAAGGCGAACGCTTCCGCGATGGACCCCCGCCAGAGGATCGGCGCAAACTGCGCGTCGCTCGGCGTGGCGGTCAGTGCGAGTTTCACAGGCGCGCCTCCTCTCTCGGCAGCTCTGGCGGGGCGCGGCGCTGGGTGCTGCGGTAGCGGTTAGCCCGGCGTCAAGAGCAGAACTTGTTGCGAATCAGTCAAGTACACGCCGAGAACACATTGCCCCGGCCTCGTCCGTCATTCCGGCGGACGCCGGAATCCAGACACATCCCGGGGTGCGGTCACCCCGGCTTCCGCCGGGGTGACCGCGTGCGATTCGCGAAGGCTGAAGCCATCAGGCATGTCGCAGGCCTCGTCGGTACGAGGCGGAGCCTGTTAGTTCTCGAACAGCCTCTTGAACGTCGGCAGCGACTTTCGGAACCCATCCTCGAACGTGCCGTTGTCGGGCCGGTACACGCTTTCCAGGGACACGACCCCCTGGAACTTGTCCCGCTTTAGCGCCGCGGCGATGTCAGCGAGGTAGGGGGCCATATGTCCCTCCCCCAAGGGGCAGAAACGGACGGTGGCGCGGGCGATGTCCACCTTGCAGTCCTTGATGTGGACGTGTCCAAGACAATCCCTGATCTGCTCGTATGCGTCTGGGTACGGGACATCCTTGCAGTACAGCGAGTTCGCCGGGTCCCACATCATCTTCAGGTGCTTGCTGCCGAGGTCGTCGATGAGCTTTCTCCCGAGGAAACCGGAGGTGATCATGGCGTTGTTGCCGGTCTCGACGACCAGCGTAATCCCCGCATCCTCGGCCAACCGCACCGGGGCCTCCATCAACTTCAGCAACTTGTCCCAGGCGCCCTGGCTGGTCACCCACTTGTCGGCCCCGTTGTACCCGAAGAGGATCATCTCCTTCCGGTAGCTCATCGTCCGAACCAGGTTCGTCCCCAGTTCCTTGGCGATGCGGATGCAGCGCTTGAAGCCCTCTAAATGCCTCTGGTAGGCCTCGTCATCAGGCGTGGTCGTCATCACCGAGAGGCCGGAGAAGTTGTGGCGCGTGATGCAAGAGACCCGCGCGTTGTAGCGCCCGATCAGTTCCTTGATCTTCTGGATCTCCGCCGGCGTTTGATCGCCAATCTCCTTGTCCCAGACAAACTGCAGTTCCGCGTGTTGGAGCCCGGCCTCTGTCATCACCTGGAGGGCATGCTCCAGATCCCGGTGAATGCCATCACTGATGCCGTCGGTAATCACTCCGAGTTTCATTCCGGCTCCTCCCTTATTGCTTCTTGACCTCGATCCCAGCGATCTGCTCGAACAGCTTCACGATGGCCCAGTTGTCCTCGCCAGGGAAGAGGGACTTGCCCGCCTGGAAGACCTCATAGGCGGCGCTTACCGTGAATAGCGCTGCCCCCATGTCCTTCCCGAGGGCCATCGAGATGCCGACGTCTTTGTGCGTTACCACGATTTGGCCGCCCGAATCTTTGAATTTTCGCTCCATGATGAGCGGGATGGCGTTCCGCGTGAGCGGGCTGGCCACGAAACTCGCGTTGAATACCTCGTTCAGGATCTCGGGCTTCACGCCCGCCTTCACGCCGAGCACCAGCGCTTCGAAAAGCGACGTGTAGCTCGCACAGACGAAGGCTTGGACCGCTGCCTTCACGGTCTGCCCCATGCCGATCTCTACGCCCACGCGGTAAATCTGCTGTCCGACGGCCTCGAGGAGGGGCTTACAGCGCTCGAACACCGCGTCCTTGGCGGCCACCATCATGGTGAGGGTGCCGCTCTCCGCACCCCCCCGGCCGCCGCTCACCGGCGTGTCGATCAAGTGGATGCCCTTCGCGGCCAACGGCGCTTCCAGCGCCTTCACATCGGACGGATGGATCGTCGCCGAGACGATGACCGTGGCGCCCGGCTTCAGCGCCTCCAGCAGCCCCGGGCTCCCCAGGACCACCTGCTTGACCTGGCTCCCGTTCAGCACCATCACGAACACCGCCTCGGCGTTCTTCCCCACCTCCCGGCAATCTGCCGCGGCCTTGCCTCCCAACTGAGTGAGCCGCGCCAATCGATCCGGTCGGAGGTCGTACCCGGTCAGTTCGTACCCATGCTTGAGGATGTTCTTTGCCAGGCCCATCCCCATATCACCCAGTCCGATCAGGCCGACTTGCTTCATAGTCCGTCTCCTTTTCTGGAAAGACCCCTTCTCGCCGAAGCTGCTCACACAGGTCCAGATGCAAGGCGCCGTGCGATACGCGGCGCGAGGCGTACTGCATCCGTACGTCGCAGGGCCGCGTGAGCGCGCCGGGTACCCTTCCGGAGGATGGGTGCCCGCAGATGGGCCCGGATCAGCAGCCGGCTAGAGCTGACCCACCGCGGGCAGCCCGTAGACCGACTTCCACCCGGGGCTGAAGGGCTCCTTCAGGTAGGGCGCCAGCTCCTCGGGGTCGCGCAGGCTCACCTTGTCGGTGGGCGGCAGTTTCCCGGCAGGGAACGCCGCCAAGATCTCGTCCTGGACCAAGGTGAGGTAGCGCATGATGGCGACCATCGGCCGCCGGGCCTTGCGGGGATCCCCCTTCGTCGCCTTCCCGACCACTCCCTCCGGGGTGCCCTTGATCTCGATGGCGAAATGGCCCTCGCCCTCGCTCCAGCGATGGGGGCGACGATAGGAGTCGACCGAGGTGTCGAAGTGGCCGCCGGGCAGGAACTGCACCGATTCCGTATCCACGGCGTAGGCCATGTCCACCATCTCGGGATAGAGGAACAACGACAGCGACGTCTCGGACTCGTCCGCATGGATGAAAGGCGTCTCGTACTCCCCGCCCGCGTCGCTGGTCCGGAAGAACTCGCGGACGGCGCGATGCCAGTCCATCACGCGGTAGATCCCCGGGAGCTGGTACCGCTTGCAGAACTCCTGCACTGCCGCCTCCAGCATCCACAGGTGCCCGTGGTTGTTCACGAAGATCTGCTTGCGAAACCCGTCGTTCCACAGTCCCAGCATCACGTCGATGAGCAGCTCCCGGACGACCATCTCCCGCAGGATGACGGTGCCGGGCATGCCCATGTGGTGGTAGGGGTGTCCGCCGTACATCAGGGGCGGCAGAGCCAGGTTCACCGGGGCCCCGCGTTTCGCCGTGTAGCGGCGAACCCCTTCACAGATCATGCTGACGTACAGCGTGTCCGCCGCGCTCACCATGTGCCTGCCGTGGTTCTCGGTGCACCCCAGGGGGATCAGCACGATGTCGTTCTTCCGCCGGTTAGCCTCCACCTGGTGCCGGACCGTGGTCTGAATGTACGACCCCGGCTTGGTCCATTCGCAGGGTGAGGGCGTCCCGTATTCCTTGAGCCACGCGTCAATCTGCGGATCGCTCGCCTCCCAGATCTCCTTCTTCAATCGCCCGACCGCGTTGTCCTCGAAGAACAGATCAGCCTGTTTGGTCGCCAACAGCCCGTTGGTATTTGTCACGGTTCATCTCCCTCAGTGAAGTTGGTGAAAGCACTTGAGCCACCAATGCCCAGAAGCTGAGACGTCAGCGATAAAGCGAGAGTCGCGATCTACCCCTAAAACGCCTTGAGGATTTCGCAGCACTTCACGGAGGATTCGGACGGCACCAACTCAAACCCGAATACGCCCTCGTAGCCGAGCGACTTCAAGGTGCTCTTTATCTTGTCGAAGTTGATCTCCCCCGTCCCTGGCTCATGCCGCTCAGGGACATCGCCGATATGGACATAGCCCAGCACGTCGCTGTACTGCGTCAGGAAATGCACCATGTTGCCTTCCATCCGCTGCATGTGCCATATATCGTAGAGGATTTTGAGGTACGGGGAGCCGACAACGCGGACGATGTCACCCGCTTCCACCGTCGTGTTGAGAAAATAGCCAGGCATGCTGTAGGTATTGACCGCTTCGAGGACCAAGGTGACTCCCGCTTCCCCGGCCATCTTCGCCGCTTCACCCAGCGTTCTGGTCATGCTGGCGACCTTTTTTGCGTAGCTGATGCCGGCCCCGTCGTTGGTCACCTTTCCTTTATCAATCCCGTTGGAGTGGATGACCACGTAGTGACAATCGAGCACGTGTGCCGCTTTCAGTGATCTGGCCAAATACTCAAGGTATGGTTCCCGCTCTTCATTGATGATGAGCGAGAAGATCTTATCGCCGGAAATACTCGCGACTTGTAAATGATATTCCTTGAGAAGGGCAACAACCCTGTCGAGATTCTTGTCCTCCCAGGTCCAGAATTCTACGTAGTCAAAGCCCGCATCTTTAACGAGCTTGAACCGTTCGTAAAACGGCACCTCTAGGAATATCTTTTCAATGCAAATGGATTTCTTCATCGTGTTTCCTCCCTACCCGATTCGCACACCCCATGCTCATTTCCCCACAGGTAGCAAGTACCAGCCTGCGGCCTCGCCTTGCTCAGAACGTCAGCATCACCTTCAGGGCTTCAGCTTTCTTCGTGACGGCGGTCTGCATCGCCTCGTGTAGCTTCTCGAAGGGGAACTTGTGCGAGATGAGCTGCGTCAAGTCCACGTTCTTGCGCACGCGATCCATGCACGTGATCGTGCGTGGCATGTGGTAGGAGGTCCCGCCCTGCCCGTACATCGCGATGCCGCGCCACATGGTCTTGCCGATCTCGATGGGCACCTTGCGGCCGATGGAGTGGCCGATCAGGCGCATGCGGGGCTGGAAGCCCACCACGTCGAACAGGGCGGCGATGGCCCGGTCGTTGCCCGACGCCTCCACCACGACCGTGGCGCCCCGGGAGGTGGCCGCGTGCTTGCTGACCTCCGCCGCCAGATCTTTGACCTGCGTGGGGTCGATCACGACGTCGGCACCCAGCGTTTTGGCAAGTTCCCGCCGATTTGCCAGGGGCTCGACCACCATCACGTTGGCGCTGGCGGCCTTGCAAACGAGCAGGGCGGTCAACCCAATCATGCCGCCGCCGAAGATGACCACGTCGTCGCTGGCGTCCACCCAGCCGCCGGGGCCCCACACCCCGTAGTGGCCGACCGAGAACGGCTCAACGAGCGCGCCCTCCTCATACTTCCAGTCCGCCGGGAGCTTATGCACGTAGTGCTCTTCCATGAGGAGGTACTCGCCCCACCCGCCCGGCGAGTCGGGCCGGAAACCCGCTTCGCGGAAGTTCAGACAGGCGGCCGGCATGAGCCCCCGCTTGCAATTCTCGCACTTGAAGCAGTTCATACAGCAATCGCCCGTGACCTTGTCGCCCACCTTGAACCCGGTGACCTGGCTGCCGATCGCGGCGACCTGCCCGGCCCATTCGTGGCCGGGCGTGTACGGGGCGATGTCGTACCGCCCCTCCTTCGAGTGGCCCTCGAAGCACTCGACATCGGATCCACAGATACCTGCGGCCTTCAGCTTGATGAGAATCTGGTCCGGCTTGGGGTCCGGAACGCTCACCTCTTCGATCCGCAGGTCGTTCGGGCCGTGCATGAACGCAATCTTTGCCTTTACCATCTCCTCGCTCCTTTCCTGAAGAGGCCGCTGGGATTTCGGCACAGGACCCCGGCTTCAGATCGTGCCCCGCTCCCGCACCTCCAAGGCATCCACTAGCACCTGCCGCATTGGCAGCAGGAGCACATCCCGTCCGTCGCTCGAAGTTGCCCACGGTGCCCACGACCTGGTAGAGCGGCATGCCCAGCCCGTTCATCGTCCGGCACCGTTGGGCTACGGCCTTGGCTGAGAAACGCCGCCTCGTGCTCGAAGAAGACCTGATCCCGCGGCGGCCGTCCTGCCTGCATGCCGACCGAGGCGGCAACACGACGGGGTCTAGCGGGGCAACATGCCGGGGACGTCGTGCAGGCGGCCGCGTGAGACATCGTGCCTTCCTGCTCGTCAGTGACCCCGCGCTGGGCTCCCCCGCGTATTGACGCCTCAGCACTAGATGCGTCGACCTCGACCTGCAGTCAAATAGCTCGGTGAGCACCTGCCGAGAATACAAGTTCTGGAGCGCCTTCACGGTCCGTCTCTTGCGCCCGCAACATCACGCCCTCGGCATTCACCACCTTCCCCGCCTCGTCCAAGGCCTCGAAGATCACCTCCTGTGCCTCCGGTGCGTCAAAGAGCTCGCCCTTGCTCCGGCGTGAGCCCGCGACTGCATTGCGTGGCACCTAGTTCTCAAATGGGGTCGGATGAAGAGTCCGGCTGCGAGCGCGCGTTGTGGTAGGACAAGAGGTCTGGATCTGTAGGGTCTTGCCTTTGAGCCGATCCGGGTGCGAACTCGCTGGGGACGGGGAGGGGTCCCTTGGTCAGCTGGGCGGCGGAAGTCCATGAGTCAATCCTCGGTTATGGCCGCCAAAGGTCCGACTCAGTCCGACGAATTGAAGTACATCTTAAGAATAAGTTAATTAATATTTAACATTTGTCAAGAGAAAAAGCCATGGCGCACGCCGACAAAACTCCGATCGGCCTACCATCGGATTCATGCCAAGATCGTTTCACTCCACTTTCGTAAGCGGCGCTAAGAAAACGGCGACGAAGTGATTGAAATCGTCGTTGGGTAGGTTTTTTGACTTGACAAGAATTGAAGTGATTCTACAATTAAATACAGGTACGTTTTACACAGGGACGATCGGTTTGCGGGAATCTTTGGGCTGGCTTCGGTGTTTCGAATTGCCGGAGGGAGAGAGAGGCACGAATGGCCAACATCAGCGCCCACCTCGGAACGAGAATCCGAGAATTGCGCAAGGGTGAAGGGTTAACGTTGAAGGCCGTGGCAGATCATGCGGGCGTGACCCCGAGCCTGGTTAGCCAATTGGAGCGCGGCAAGGCAAATCCGTCCTTGAGCGTCCTTAGTCTCATTGCCAACTGCCTGAAGGTGAGTGTAGCTTCGCTCCTGGAATCGAATGAGGATGGGAATAACGGCTCTCCCGTCCTACACAAGGAAAAGCGCAAGACTCTTATCACTGAAGGCAACGCGAGGTTCCAACTACTCTCGAAGCACTATGACTTGAAATGTGAGTTTGTTGTCAATGAATGGGGGCCTGGCGCCTCGACCGGAACGGAGAAGGTCCGCCACGAAGGAGTTGAGTGCGGGCTTGTCATTCAGGGTAAGTTGAACCTCGAATTGGGGCAGGAGTGCTATACGTTAGGCCCGGGAGATAGTATCACATACCCCTCTACTACTCCGCATCGGCTGTCTAATCCTGGCCCGCGCACCACCGTCGCGGTCTGGGTGAATTCGATTCCCTGGCTTTTCATAAACAAGTGACGTTTGGTGGACCGCAAGAAGGCCTGGTAATCTATGCTGTAAGTTCCGGCTGGCCCAAGAGGTAGGCACCTCGTTTTCCGAGGTGGGCTTTTGTATCGACAAGGATCCGCACGCTCTCCTCGAACCGGATGGAAGGCCGTGGCCTCAGTCTCGGGCTGCGTCATCTGGAGAAAGCGGGCGTGGAAGGCGGTAACCAGAGCTTGGCGAATCCAGTGAGGATTACATGAGGGTTGGCGCGCCGGGGTCGGCCCCCACAGATCGGGGGCCTCCGTGCCGGACCGGGGTACCCGGCGCGAAGCACTGGGTCGGCCCCGCGGGCGCGGCGCTCCGGGACGCCCTGGCCAGCCCCGACATATGCTGCGGATCTCTGACTCAGGACACTTGTGTCCCGCGTCCGAAATCCTCCCGCGCATAGCGAGCGCCGGACACATCCGAGCCGACTGCCCCGACCCACCGCCGCCGTTCCCCGATCGTCCGACACATCCCGTCTCGTTCCCCACGGTCCTTGACTTGTATTGGCAGCGCTGCTAAAACGCCTGCAGAAGAGGCGGCATTGAGCGTTCGACCTCCTGGAGGATCCGTACGATGCCGCGCCGACACCTTCGACACGACCCGCTCGATCCTTACGGCTTCCTTCCCCGGACGCCGCCCTTGGTGACGCGCATGGTCCCTCTCGTCGGAGCACGCTGAACATGGTCAAACGTCTCATCATCGCCCCGGAGGAAGTCCGGCGATCCGAAACCATCGACCTGGGGAGGATCCCGGTCAACGTCTATCGCCAGACGCTGGCGGATGAGCTGGCCGGCGGTCGCCTCACCGCGGAGGATGCCCGCCGCATCTACCGCGACACGCTGCTCATCCGCGAGTTCGAAGAGATGCTCGCCGAACTCAAGCGGGTGCGGCGCTACAAGGGGATCGCCTACAACCACCAGGGCCCGGCGCACCTGTCCATCGGCCAGGAGGCCGCGGCCGTGGGCGAGGCGTTCCTCCTCGACGTGGAGAGCCACATCTACGGCAGCCACCGAAGCCACGGCGAGGTTATCGCCAAGGGGCTGAGCGCGATCCACCAGTTGAGCGAAGCAGACCTCCAGCGGATCATGGAGGCGTACCTCGACGGCGCCATCCTCCGGGTGGTGGAGCGGCAGGCCCCCGTGAGCGGCAAGGCTCTGGCGATCGAGTACCTGCTCTACGGCCTCCTGGCGGAGATCTTCGGGCGCGCCACCGGATTCAACCGGGGCCTGGGCGGCTCCATGCACGCCTTCTTCCCCCCGTTCGGGATCTACCCCAACAACGCCATCGTCGGCGGGAGCGCCGACATCGCCACCGGGGCAGCCCTCTACAAGCGGGCCCGGCGGCGGCCCGGCATCGCCGTCGCCAACATCGGGGATGCATCGTTGGGCTGTGGTCCGGTGTGGGAGGCCCTGCACTTCGCCACCATGGGCCAGCTCTGGACGCTCTGGGAGCCGGACTACCGCGGCGGCCTGCCGATCATCTTCGCCGTCATGGACAACTTCTACGGGATGGGGGGCCAGCCCCGCGGCGAGACCATGGGCTTTGAGCGGCTGGCCACCCTGGCCGCCGGCCTGAATCGGTGGAACCTGCACGCCGAAACCGTGGACGGGAACAACCCGCTGGCGGTCATCGACGCCTTCCGCCGGAAGCTTTCCGTGCTCGCCGCGGGCGAGGGCCCCGTCCTCCTCGACATCCTCACCTACCGCCAGAGCGGCCACTCGCCCAGCGACGCCGGCTCGTACCGCACGCGCGAGGAACTGCAGCAGTGGCAGGCGGTGGATCCCCTCCTGGAGTTCCGGGGCCAACTCCTCGCCGCCGGTGCGGCCGGCGAGTCGGATCTCACGGCCCTGGCCGAGTACGCCTCGGCGACCGTGGAGAAGGTGTGCCGCCTCGCCGTGGACCTCGCCATCTCACCCAGGCTCGCGGGGGAGGACATCGCCCGGGTCATGTTCTCGCATGCCGCCCAGGCAGCACTCCCCGGCGTCTCACCCGGCGCGGTGAAAAAGCCCCTGGCGGAAAACAGCCGGGTGCAGGCCATCGCCAAGAAGAGCCGGGCGGGAATCGATCCGGCCACGGGCGAGAAGCTCTCCGAGGCGAAGGCCGTTTCGTTCCGCGACGCCCTCTTTGAGGCCATCGTCCACCACGCCTACCACGACGAGCGGTTGGTCATCTACGGCGAGGAGAACCGGGACTGGGACGGCGCCTTCGCCGTGTACCGGGGCCTGACCGAAAGCCTGCCCTACCGCCGGCTCTTCAACACGCCCATCTCCGAGGGGGCCATCGTGGGGACCGCCGTGGGCTACGCCATGGAGGGAGGGCGGGCCCTGGTGGAGCTGATGTACTGCGACTTCATGGGGCGGGCCGGCGACGAGATCTTCAACCAGCTCGCCAAGTGGCAGGCGATGTCAGCCGGCGTCCTCACGATGCCGGTCGTCCTGCGCGTGAGCGTGGGCAGCAAGTACGGCGCCCAGCATTCCCAGGATTGGAGCGCGATGGTGGCGCATGTCCCCGGCCTCAAGGCGGTCTTCCCGGCGACGCCCTACGACGCCAAGGGCCTCATGGCCTCCGCGCTCTCGGGAGGCGACCCGGTCGTCTTCTTCGAGAGCCAGCGGCTGTACGGCATGACCGAGTGGTTCCAGAAGGAGGTCCCGGCCGGCTACTACACGATCCCCATCGGCCTCCCCGAGGTCAAGCGGGCGGGAACGGACCTCACGATCCTCAGCGTGGGGTCCGCCCTGTACCGGGCGGTCGAGGCCGCCGACCGCCTCCGGGCGGAGTTCGGCGTCTCGGCCGAGATCCTCGACGCCCGGAGCCTCGTGCCCTTTGACTACCGAACAGTGATCGAGTCGGTGAGGAAGACGGGACGCATCCTGGTGACCTCGGACGCCTGCGAGCGGGGGAGCTTTCCCCAGGCCCTCGCCGCGACGATCCAGGAACTCTGCTTCGATGCCCTGGACGCGCCGGTCACCGTGGTGGGCGCCCGCAACTGGATCACCCCGGCCGCCGAGATGGAGGATCTCTTCTTCCCCCAGCCCGGCTGGCTCTTGGATGCGATTCACACGTCTCTCTTGCCCCTGCCGGGCTACCGCCCTCGGACCGACCGGTCGGTCGAGGCGAAGTTGCGCGAGCACGGGTTGGGCGTGTGAGAGTGTGTGAAGAAATCGTCGCCGGGCCGAGAGCCCGACTGTAACCTCTTGATTCTCCGTGGGTGAAAAATGCGCTTGCCGCCGATTGGCCGATATTTTCACACACTCTGAGGGGTGATCGAGATGCGAGGCTGATGCGATCGGCCTTCGCACCGGGGGCGCGTTCCTGGTGGACGGCGGCTGGACGGCGGTATAGGTGTTCCGACCGGTCAACGTAAAGCCAATAAAGCCGTCCCTAACCCCCTGCCGTCTTGAGAGCGAGGTCACGAATGGGAAATCGAACCACATGGCTGGCTGGAGTCATTCATCGCCTGCGGTGCCGCCTTGGGCCGCAGACGCACGATTTCTTCACGCTCTTTGACGAGCAGATGGCCGTGATTGGAACGGCCGTGCAGAAGCTGGCGCTCGCATGCGAGGAGGGGAAGCCCGTCGGGCAGGACGTGGGATTCGACATCAAGAGCGCCGAAGAGGCGTGTGATGCGCTGACGAACCGCATCATCCGGCTGGACCAGGAGACGTTCATCACGCCCATCGACCGAGAGGACATCTACACCCTCGCCGTGGCAAATGACGACATCATGGACGAGGTCTCCCGCGCCGTCCTGCGTCTGGCGGACTACCGGCTGCCGCTGGATCCCATGCTCATTCGGCTGGTGAAGATCCTCGAGGCCTGCTCCGCGGTTCTCAAGAGAGAGGTCGAAGCCCTCCGGACGCTGGATACGAGCTACTACGCGCACGCCGGCGAGATCCGGCCGCTCGAACGCGAAGCGGACGACCTCGAGCGGCGGACGATCCGCGAGAGCTACCTGGATATCCGGGAGGTCATGAGAGAAAGCGGGGCGCGAGGCCTGGCGAGCGGGTCAGAGCTTGTGGTGGCGGCCTTCGACAAACACACGCAGCTCCGCCAGCGCCGCGAGATCGCCGAGATCCTGGAGCGCGCCGTGGATGACTGCAACCGCGTCAACCGGGTCATCGGGAACATCTACGTCAAGCACGGCTAGGCGCCCGGCGCCGACTACCGACTGCGGCCCCCGCTGGCCGCCCACTTCCTTTGGCCGGAAGAAGACAAAGCCACCGAAGGCGCAACGTGCCCTAATCGCGTCTCTCTGCCCAACGGCTCGGATAGGGGATGGCTCATGCGCGTCGCGTTGGTGAATACGAACCGGATAAAGCCTCCGATCGCGCCGATCGGCCTTGAGTATGTGGCCGAGGCGGTCAACGCGGCGGGGCATCAGGTCGAAGTGCTCGACCTTTGCTGGGCGGATGATTGGGGCTCTGCCATAGCGACCTTTTTCGAGAAGACCAGCTTTGCCCTGGTTGGGGTCACACTGCGCAACTCGGACGACTCCGCGTTCACCAGCCGCCAGTCGTTTCTTCCTGAGTTTGCCGACATCGTGAATACGATCCGCAGGCATACGGATGCCCTGGTAGTGCTGGGGGGCGTTGGATTCTCGGTCATGCCCGAGCAAGCTCTTCAGCTCTGCGAGGCCGATGCCGGAGTATGGGCGGACGGGGAATTTGCCCTCGTCAAGCTCGCCAACAGGATGGAAGCGAAGCGGGAATGGCTGGACCTGCCGAATCTCGTGTGGCGTGGCAACGGCAACTGCCATCGCAACCCGGCCGTAGCCCCGCCTCTGGTAAACCTCCCGCCGATGAGCCGAAGCTGGATTGACAACCCGCGCTACTTGCGCGAGGGAGGCCAAGCGGGTATTGAGACCAAGCGCGGCTGCGCCCGCTCGTGTGTCTACTGCGCCGACCCGATTGCGAAGGGCAAAAAAACGCAAACTCGACCGCCGGAGGCTGTCGTTGATGAGCTGGAGAGACTGCTCGCGCAAGAGATTGACCACATCCACACCTGCGACAGTGAATTCAATATACCCGAGCGGCACGCCTCCGATGTGTGCGGCGAGATTGTTCGCCGCCATCTCGGCGACAAATTGCGGTGGTACGCCTATTGCGCGCCAGTTCCCTTCTCCCCCGAACTTGCCAGGCTGATGCACCGCGCCGGATGCGTTGGAATCAACTTTGGGGTGGACAGCGGCGATGAGGAAATCTTGGGACGGCTGAAGCGGGATTTCACGCCGCCTGACATCTTGAATGCCAGCCTTGCGTGCAAAGCGGAGGGCATAGCGGTGATGTTCGATCTCTTGCTCGGCTCACCGGGGGAGTCGCGAGACAGCATCATTCGCACAATTGAGCTCATGCGACGTGCCGAACCGGACCGGGTCGGCGTTGCCGTGGGCGTGCGGGTCTATCCAGGAACAGAGCTTGCGAAGGCGGTGACCCAAGACGGCCCGAGAGAGGGCCTTTCCGGTGGAGATGGCCCGTCAGATCCTCTGTTCTTTCTTGAGCCGAGAATTGCGCCCTTCGCCTCCGAGCTGCTCGATCAGCTCATCGGGGATGACAGGCGTTTCCTCTTCTTTGACCCGGGAAGACCCGACAGAAACTACAACTACAATGCCAATCAACGGCTGGTGGATGCTATCAAGAAAGGATATCGCGGCGCATACTGGGATATCCTTCGCCGATACGAATGACTCGAGGGCAGGCGTTGACATGGCTAGGGGACGTTGCTTCTTTAGTCGCTTTACGGATGCGTGGCCGGAGCGATATTGTCACTCCTGGCCCTAATGGGGTACCATGGCCTGGCCCTTCGCCATAGGCTGGCGAAGTGCCCGACCTTGTTCTTCGCCGACGCACTCCCACAGGAGGCGGATCCATGGCTGATCTCCAGTATCCCATCGGAAAGTTCGTGGAGGACCCCGACGTCACGCCGGACAAACGGCAGCGGTGGATCGGAGAGATCGCTGCGGCGCCCGGAGCGCTCCGCGCGGCGGTGGCCGGCCTCGCGCCGGAGCAGCTCGACACCCCGTACCGCCCCGGCGGCTGGACCGTCCGCCAGGTCGTGCATCACATGCCGGACAGCCACATCCACGTGTACGTGCGGTTCCGCCTGGCCCTGACCGAACCCGAGCCGACGATCAAGGGCTATGACGCCGCCGCCTGGGGCGAACTTTCCGACGCGCGAACGGCGCCCGTCGAGCCGTCGCTCGCCTTGTTGGATGCGCTCCACCAACGCTGGGTGCTGTTGCTCACCTCCCTGGCGCCGGGGGATTTCGCCCGCACCTTCCGGCGGCCGGACTCCCAGGTGGTGACCCTGGACCGGGCCCTTCAGACCTACGCGTTTCACGGGCGGCATCACGTCGCCCACATCACATCCTTGCGGGAGCGAATGGGCTGGAAGTAACGAACGGGGAGGGAGAACCCATGCCGAGTACCACGAGCGTGACATTTTCCTCAGCGGTCGGACAGGCCAATGGGCATCTCGCCCGGCCGGACAAGGGGAAGCCGGGAATCATCGTCCTCCAGGAATGGTGGGGGCTCGTTCCCCACATCAAGGACGTCGCGGGCCGCTTTGCGGCCCAGGGCTACCTGGCGCTGGCCCCGGATCTTTACCACGGGAAGAGCACCCTGGAGGCCGAGGAAGCCGAGCACCTGATGAAAGGCCTCGACTGGGGGCGCGCGGCCCAGGAGATTGCCGGGGCGGTCCGGTATCTCCGGGAGGCCGAGGGGGCGACCCGGGTGGGTATCACGGGCTTCTGCATGGGAGGCGCCCTCACCATCATCGCCGCCGCCCAGCCCGGGGTGGATGCCTACGTCGCATTCTACGGGTTTCCCCCTGCGGGCGCGGCCCCGCTCGACAAAATCACCGCGCCGGGGCTGATCTTCTTCGGCGAGAACGAGCAGTTCTTCTCCGTCCCGGACGCGAAGTCCTTCGCCGAGAACCAGCGAAAGCGAGGACGCGAGGCTGAAGTCATCGTCTACCCGGGTGCTGGCCACGCCTTCTTCAACAACGAGCGACCGGAGGCGTACCGCCGCGATGCCGCCAACGACGCCTGGCGTCGCACGCTGGACCACTTCGGCCGTTACCTGCGCGTTGGCTAGCGTGCGAACAAGCCTACTGAGTCTGATGTTCGGTACACACCCCGGACCCCCGGGAGGCAGCCCTTCGGGTGCCGGCCCGCGACGGCACCCAGCCGGCCCATAGGGTACCCGGCTGGATGGGGCCGTCTTGCTCCGGGTCGGCCACCCAGGGTGGCCTCCGGGCCGGACCGGACCCAATGCGCGCATTGGGTACCCCCCCGCACGGTCTGGCACCTCAGGGCGCCTCCTCGGGGCTCCGGGGTTTGCTGGAGACATCCGACTCGGGCGTTACGTTCCCGAAAGTAGGCTGGATTCCCTGGGGGGGTGGGTTCGTTCTTTGCCCCATGCGCAACTCCTCGGCGATGATCCCCGTCTGCGCAGACGGAACGACGGGACTCGCATAGACTCTTGGCATTGAGGGAGAGGCGGAGGAGCATGGCTGCACCAGGAACATGGCCGACCCCGTCGGGCGCGAGATTCTCCCAATACTTTGTGGCGCTCGTCGCCGTCTTCATCACCTGCCTCATCACCGCCAACATCACCGCGGTCAAGCTGGTCCACGTGTTCGGGCTCGTCGTGCCGGCCGCGATCATCATCTTCCCCATCAGCTACATCGCTGGCGACGTGCTGACCGAGGTGTACGGCTACCGCCAGGCGCGGTTGGTGATCTGGCTGGGCTTCCTCTGCAACCTCGTCACCGTGATCGCCATCTGGCTCGGCCAGGTGTTGCCCGCCGCCTCCTTCTGGGATGGCCAGGCCGCCTACGAGCGAATCCTGGGGTACACGCCGCGTCTCCTGCTGGCGTCGTTCCTCGCTTACCTCGTGGGAGAGTTCGCCAACTCATTCGTCCTCGCTAAGATGAAGATCGCCACGCGGGGGCGGTGGCTGTGGACGCGCACCATCGGGTCCACCCTGGTCGGGCAGGCGTTGGACTCGCTGGTGTTCATCACCCTGGCGTTTGTCGGGACGATTCCGCTGGCGGGGCTCGCCTCTGCGATTGTGACCCAGTGGCTGGCGAAATCGGCGTACGAGGCCGCCGCAACCCCGGTGACGTACTGGGTGGTGAGCTTTCTCAAGCGGCAGGAGGGGGTGGACGTATACGACTACGAAACGGATTTCAATCCCCTCTCCTTGTCGCACTGACGACCCGATTGCGATCCGAACTCCCCAACCGCCAAGGACACCCAGCGCGGGCGCTGGGTACCCGGTGCGCCAAGGCGGGAACGGGCCCCGTTGCGAGCGGAGGGAATGATCATGGCCAGGCGTCATCAGTGGATCGCTCTCATCCTGTCCGGCGTGTTCCCGGGGCTCGGACAGTTCTACTTGCACGCGTGGGGGAAAGGGGCTGCCTTCCTGATCGCCGGGGTTGCGGCGACCTGGGCCCTGGGGAATCTGATCTCGGTCCAGGACTTCATGATCGGCCTTCTGCCCCACCCTCTGGCGAGCCTGGGCGTGCTGCTCGCCCTGCTGGCCGTGTTCATCTGGAGCATCGTCGACGCCTGGATCTCTGCCCGGTGACGAGTCCTCCCGAGGGGGATGGAACTGGCGGCTACCGCCCTCGTCGCCGCCGAAACCCGCTGTAGGGACACACAGAGAGCCGATGGCCTTTCCAAGTGGTTTGCGCGCCCTCAATCATCGGGACTTCCGCCTGTTCTTCTCGGGGCAACTGATCTCGCTCGTCGGCACCTGGATGCAGAGCGTCGGACAGGCGTGGCTGGTCCTCGAGCTGACGAACTCCCCCTTCAAGCTCGGGCTCATCGGCACCCTGCAGTTCGGGCCCTTTCTGCTCTTCTCGCTCGTGGCCGGCGTGATCGCCGACCGGGTCCCGAAGCGCCGGCTCATCATCGGCACCCAGACGGCCCTCATGCTCCAGGCATTCGTCCTCTCGGCCCTGGCATGGACCGGACACGTGCAGTACTGGCACGTGGCGGTGCTGGCCTGCCTCTACGGCTTCGCCAACTCCCTCGACATGCCCACGCGGCAGTCCTTCATCGTCGAGATGGTGAGCAGGGACGACCTCATGAACGCCATCGCGCTCAACTCCGCGATGTTCAATGGGGCCCGCATCGTCGGCCCCGCCGCTGCCGGACTTCTGGTGGCCCGTTACGGCGTAGGGCCCGCGTTCTTCCTGAACGGCGTGAGCTTCCTGGCCGTTATCATCGCGCTCTTCGGCATGCAGGCCGAGGGCTTGCCCCATCCTCGGGCGGGCAGTTCGGTGCTCCAGGACATCAAGACGGGAGTCCTCTACGCCCTGGGGACCCCCCTGGTGTTGCTGATCCTGGGCCTCCTGTCCGCCGTGAGCCTGCTCGTGCTCAACTACAACGTCCTGGTCCCCCTCTTGGCCCGCGACGTCCTCGGCCTGGGCGCGCAGGGCTTCGGACTTCTCATGTCGGCGCTGGGCCTGGGCGCCGTGGCCGGCGCCCTCGCGCTTGCCACCCTGGGCAGTCGCCGGCCGCGACTCACCGCCCTGGTCGCGGCGGGGCTCGTCACGTCGGCCACGACTCTCTCGCTGGCGGCGCTCCACCACTATTGGCCAGCGGCCGTGGCCTTGGCGATCGTCGGATTCTCCCAGATCGTGTTCTTGGCCAGCTGCAATTCGACCATCCAGGTCACGGTTCCGGACACGCTGCGCGGCCGCGTCATGAGCATCTATGCGTTTGTTTTCGTCGGCGTCACTCCCATCGGCTCGTTGCTTGTCGGATCCATCGCTGAGATGTTCGGGGTGTCCGCGGCCTTCGCGGCGGGTGGGGGGCTGGGACTCCTGTGCGTCCTGGCGCTGACCTTCTGGTGGATGCGCCGTCCCGGGGCGCGCTTCGAGGAGCGGCCCTGATCCCAGCCAGCGAGGAGGGAACCTGGAGGCTAAGGGTGCAGGCTGACGTCCCGTGCGTGGTGCGACCGAGGCGGGGCCGATGGGAGAGGCGTGAAGTCAGCAGGCACGACGATGCAGGACCGGTGCGGATTCGCTTTCGGCGAACAGGCTCGTCTGGAGATTAAGAGCTACGACGGCTCCACGTCCTTTGGGCCACCGGGAGTCGGTCCCGATCCAACGTCGCCAGCGGGCGGCGTTCCGGTCTCGCCCGCCTCCCAGTCAATGGGCGGCCCGCTGCCTTCGCCGCCGGGTTTCTTTTCCGCCCGCCGCTGACGTTTTTCTTCCTGCCGCGCTTTGCGCGCCAGTTCCTTCCGTCGCTTTTCGCCTCGGTGTTGTCGCGAGCTTCCTGCCATGACTCCTCCTTGCATGCGTCACGAACGAGGCCGCCCGGCTCACCCCTCCGCCGCTGCCCACACTTCTGTTACCCTACCGCACCAGATGAGAAATCCCTAGCGATTTCTTGCCTGGCCGAGAGGGTGGCAGGCCGCCGCCGCCTCGAGGCCCGCCCCCAGGACGAGGTAGAGGGTCAGCAGATTCGAATTGGCCAGAACGAAGGTCGCGATCACCGGGCCGGCCGCGTTGCCGGCAAACCGCGCTGAACTGCGCCGTCACCAGGACCGCGATGTCCCGGTTGTTCGCCGAGGAGGCCGAGGCGATGGCAGGCATGGGAGAACGTATAGCAATCGCCGGAGATCATGTAAAGGAGGCCACCCGGAATGCCTCGCATTGGGGAGGAAGTGCGAACCATCTTGATCCGCCTTGACCGCACGGGGGCTTTCCGATATGCATAGGGCCGGTCAAGACAAGGCAGGAAATGCGTTCGAGTGTTCGGCGGTTCGGCCGTTCTGGGGATCCCGAACCACCAGGCGCTGTCAGGATCCAGCCTTCAGCGGAGGATTCCAAAAACAGGAGGGGAGGCACGACTATGCGGCTCACGGGCGGCGAGATCGTCGTGGAATACCTGATTCGGCAGGGCGTGCCCTACATCTGCGGGATTCCGGGGCACGGCAACGTGTCGTTGTTGGATGCCGTGGTGGATCGGCAGGATCACCTCAAGATGATCCAGGTCATGCACGAGCAGAGCGGGGTCCATCTGGCCGACGCCTTCTACCGGGTGAGCGGTCAGCCGCTGGCTGTCACGACCTCCATCGGCCCGGGCGCGACCAACACGGTGATCGGCATGGCCCAGGCCTATGTGGACTCCACGGCGGTCCTGCTCATCACGGGCAGCACCCACACCTACATGCGCGGCCACAGCGTCCTTCAGGAGATCGAGCGCGTGCAGTGGTCCAACTTCCCCCGCATCCTGGAGCCGATCGTCAAGCGGTACTGGCAGGTGAGCCGGGTGGACCAGCTCCCCTACGTCATGCACCGCGCCTTCAACCAGATGCAGAGCGGCCGGCCCGGCCCGGTCCTGGTGGACCTGCCCATGGACGTCGCGGCCGATGCCGCCGATGTGGAGTTGCCCGACCCGGAAGAGCGGGAGCCGCAAGGCCGCATGCGACCCGACGCGGGCGCCATCCGCCGCGCCGCGGAGCTCTTGCTCAAGGCCAAGCGCCCCGTGATCCTGGTGGGTGGGGGCGTGATCACGGCCAACGCCTCCGACGAGCTGAAGGCGGTCGCGGAGTTTCTCGGGGCCGCCGTGACGACGACGTGGATGGGCAAGGGGGCCTTCCCGGAGGATCATCCCCTCTACTGCTGGCACCCCGGGGACACCGCCAGCACCGTGGGGAACGCGGTCTGCCGGTCGGCCGACATCCTTTTGGCCGTGGGCTGCCGGTTCACCGACTGGGTGGCTTCCTCGTACCGGCACGGGGCCAGCTTTGCCATTCCGCCCACCAAGCTCATCCAGATCGACATCGATCCCCACGAGATCGGCAAGAACTATCCGGTCGCCGTCGGCGTGTTGGCGGACGCCCAGGCGGCCCTGGCCGACCTCATCGCCCAGCTCCAGGACCTGGGCAAACCCAAAGCCTACAAGGGATCGGCATACTTCAAGGAGATCCAGCGGCTCAACGCCGAGTGGGACAAGGTCCTGGCTAAGATGCAGCGCTCGGATGCCCGGCCCATGACCATCTCCCGCGCCCTGAAAGAGATCCGGGCCGCGACCCCCCGGGACACCATCGTGGTGACGGGCGCCGGGCTTCCCCAGGGGCAGGTCTGGCAGGAGTTCGAGGTGTATCGGCCCCGGACCCACATCACCAGCGGCGGCTTCTCCGCCATGGGCTTCACCGTGCCCGGCGCCATCGGCGCCAAGCTAGCCGCCCCGAAGGCGCCGGTCCTGGGCATCGCCGGCGACGGCGACTTCATGCAGACGATGCAGGAGATGGCGGTGGTCGCCCAGATGGACCTGCCGGTCCTGTTCGTGGTCCTCAACAACTGCGGCTTCCGCTCGATCATGAACCTGCAGTACAACGCCTTCGGCAAGAAGCGGCTCATCGGGACGTACTTCGAAAAGAAGGACGGGTCGGTGTACTCCGCCGACTTCGCCGCCTGCGCCAAGGCCTTCGGGTTGAACGGGGCCCGGGTGGAGGACCCGGACCACATCGGGCCGGCCGTGAAGAAAGCCCTGGCCTCCGGCCGCCCGAGCCTGGTGGAGGTCATGACGGCGAGGGAATGGCCCCACACGGGCGTGTCCAAGAGCGGCTGGTGGGACGTGCCGATTCCGACGTACCTGCCCAACACGCGGAAGGACTACGAGAAGGGGCGGGCGGAGGAGAAGCTTTAGGGGCAACCGGGCGATCTGGCCCTCGGGCAATCGGGCAACCGGGAACGACGGATGCCGATGCGGCGCCCTACACGGTCGGCTTCGGGGCTTCCGGGATGTCCGGCCGTCGCTTCACGTCCTTGGGCTTCTCGGCCAGCTTGGCCGGGCACCCCCTCTTCCTGAGACGCAGGAAATCCAGCACCAGGGCCCGCTTCATGTACTGGATCGCCTTGGCGGGATCGACGCCCTTCGGACAGACCCGAGAGCACTCTCCGGCGTAGTGGCACCGCCACGGCCCCCGGCCGAACGCCAGCTCCCCTTTCCGCGCCTGGAAGCCCCCGTCGCGATTGTCGGCGTTGTAGCGGTGTGCCTGGGCCAGCGGCATGGGCCCCGAGTACTCCGGATCGGACGCCACGGTGGGGCAGGCGGCCATGCAACACCCGCACTTGATGCAGTAGCTGAACTGGAGATAGTGCTCCAGCTCCTCCGGGGTCTGGCGGAACTCGCCCGTGGGATTCTCCTGCTCATCCCTGTCCTCGCGGATGATGTACGGCCGCAGATCCTGGTGGGTCGCAAACATCGGGGTGAGGTCCGGGACCAAGTCGCGGATGATGTCGAAGTTCGGCAGCGGCGCCACCGCGATGACGGGCGTGCCCAGCTCCGCGACCTGGGTGTTGCAGGCCAGGCGCGGCAAGCCGTTGATGAGCATCCCGCAGGAGCCGCAGATGCCCATCCGGCAGGAGAATCGCCAGGTCAGGCTCGGCGACTGGCTCTCCTTGATCTTCCACAGGCCGTCCAGGACCGTCAGACCCAGGTGGACCGGGATGCGGTAGTCCTCATAATGGGGGCGCGGATCGCGCTCGGGATCGAAGCGGCGGACCCGGAAAACGACCTCGCGGAGTGTCGTGGCAGCCATGGCCGCCTCCTAGCAGGCCGCTGAAAAAGGCCCATCTGCTGCGTTGGCGTGCTCGCGCGGCGCTGCGACGTACACACCACGTACGCCTCGCGCCTCGCATCGCACTCCGCCTTGCATCTGGACCTTTTTGAGCGGCCTCGCGCACAGTGGGTTTTTCAGCATCCTGCTAGAGGGAACTGGCGAGCTGGAAGCTGGCGATGGCCGCCCAGGTTCCCAGCCCGAAAAGGCCCAGGCCGCCGACGAGCAGCAGGGCGTTGATGGCCTTCTTGAGGCCCGCCGAGGGCCCCAGCTCACACACGATGTTCCTGAGACCGTACAGGCCGTGGAACAGGGCCGCCCCCAGCAGGAGGATATAGGTAAGCGTGAAGAACACGCTCTTCCCCCGCGCCACCACGTTCCCCCAATCCACCGCGTGCCCCCCGGCGGGGTTGCCGATCCCCACCGTCCGGGTCAGGTGCATGATGACCATGTGCAGGCCGAGGAACACCAGGACGAGCACCCCCGCCGCCACATGCCACGTCCACAGTTTCTGATCGCGCATGGGATTCGACCTCCTACTTCAGGATGAAGAAGTCCAGGCCGCCGATGATCGCGACCGCCGCCGCCAAGAGCATGGCTCCCACCGCCAGCGGGCGCTGCACGTGGACCGAGGTGCGGTAGGGATAGACCGGTTCGATGGGCTTCCCCACCCCGACACCGAGCTCCAGCAGCACCAGGCGGACCCCGTTGAGGGCGTGCAGCGCGAAGGCCGCAAACACCAGGTACTCGCCCAGAACGAAGGCCGGACCCTCCACCGTCTTCATGGCCCTGGCCCAGGCCTCCGGCCCCAGGGTTCGAGAGGTGGTGAGGACGATGTGCATCAGGAAATACGCCAGGAGCCCCAGACCGGTGAGGCGGTGCAGGGTGTACAGGTAGCGCTCGAAGCCCCAGCGCCCGCCCCCCAGCCAGCCCCAGATGCCCAACCGATTCGGATGATGCTTGGTCGTGAGCATGAGACCTTCTCCTCCCGTTCCGGCCGTCCGTGACGGCGCCGGCCCCCCTCCCCCGTCGCGCCCTCAGTATTTCCGTTCCACCGGCTTCCAGGTATTGATAGTCACCGCCTTATACGTGAGCCGCGGCCCGGCCTCCGTGCGGAAGGCCAGGGTATGCTTGAGCCACTCCTCATCGTCCCGGCTGGGGAAGTCGCGGCGCGCATGGGCGCCGCGCGATTCCTTCCGCGCCAGCGCCCCCACCACAGTCACCTCAGCCAAATCGATCAGGTTCTCGATCTCCAGGGCGTGGAACAGGTTCGAGTTGTACACCTTGCCCTTGTCGGTCACCGGCGCCCGCTTGGACCGCTCCCGGATCTCCGTGATCTTTGTGAGCGCCTCATGCAGCTCCGGCTCCTTCCGGAAGACCCCGACGTACTTGTCCATGGCGGCGCGAAGCTCCTGCTTCACCTGGTAGAGGTTCTCGTTGCCGCTGCGGGCGGCAATCCCCTCCACGTGCCGGCGCGCCGCCTGCACCCGGGCCTCCGAGGCGGTCGTGACCTTGAGTCTCGGGAGCGCCTTGACGATCTCCTCGCCGCAGATCCCGCCCCACACCAGGCACTCGGCGGTGGAATTGGAGCCCAGCCGGTTGGCGCCGTGCAGCGACACGCAGGCGGCCTCCCCCGCCACCCAGATGTTCGGCACGCGGGTGAGGCCAGTGATGTCGCACTCCACTCCGCCCATGGAGTAGTGCGCCACCGGCCGGACGGGGATGGGTTTCTCGATGGGATCCAGCCCGATGAACTTGATGCACACCTCGCGGATCAGCGGCAGCCGCGTGTTGATCTTCTCCGCGCCCAGGTGGGTGAGGTCCAGGTGGATGTAGTCCAGACCGTCCGGGTGGGGGAAGCCCCGCCCTTCCAGAATCTCGGTCATCTCGGCCCGCGAGACCATGTCGCGCGGGGCCAGCTCCATCTTGGAGGCGGCGTACTTCTCCATGAAGCGCTCGCCCTTGGCGTTGCGCAGGTACCCGCCCTCGCCGCGGCAGGCTTCGGTCATCAGGATGCCGGACGGCACCAGGCCGGTGGGGTGGAACTGGAGGAACTCCATGTCCTCGAGGGGCAGGCCGGCCCGGTAGGCCATGGCCATCCCGTCCCCGGACACGGTCTGGGAGTACGTGGTGAAGCCATACAGGGTGCCGCCCCCGCCGGTGGCAATGAGGAGCGCCTTGCCCTGGAGCAGCACGGTCTCCCCGCTCGGGGCGTGGATCCCGAGCAGCCCGGCGAAGCGGCCCTCCTCGACCAGGATGTCGGTGATGAAGAACTCGTCGTAGCGGGTAAAGCACCGGTAGCGCAGCAGGGTGTCGTACAGGCACTGCATCTCGAAGAAGCCCGTCTTATCGGCCGCCAGGGTGGCCCGGGGATAGGAGTGACCACCGAAGGGGCGCTGCTCGATGCGGCCATGTTCGTCGCGGGTCCACGGGATGCCCCAGTGGTCCAACTGGAGGATCTCCTTGGGGATGGTCTTGACGAACCGCCAGGCGACATCTTGATCCGCGAGGAAGTCCGAGCCCTTCACCGTGTCCCAGGCGTGGAGCTCGATGGAGTCGCCCTCCTCCGTTCGCAGCACGGCGGCGGTCCCGCCCTCGGCGCACACCGAGTGGGCCCGCATGAGCTGGACCTTGGAAAGGATGCCGATGTCGGCCTTCCCCTCCAGGCGGCGGGAGATCTCCACCGCGGCCCGCAGCCCGGCCAGGCCCGCCCCCATGATGAGGACATCGTGGGTCAACCGTTCGGTCATTTCTTGGTACCTCCGGTTAGGTCAAGGCTCTGACAGCGCGCGCCCCCCGTTTCGCGGTGGCGACTCCTGAAACCAACCACCACCTGCCTACGGCAATTCCGATACCAGGTGAGGCCCTGCCCTAGTTCCTCCCTGTGGCGGCTGCGAACTGGCGATGACTTGCGGCTCAGAAGGGGGACATAGCAAAGACAGGACCATGCAGGGGGTGTTGGTAAAAGTGTGCCTTCTGAGGCAACTTAACCTAGAAACTGGGTCACAACGTCTCGCTCGCTCGAAGAATCCTCGGGAGACGACCGGGACCTGTCTCTTCGCTTCATTCTCCCTGGTTCCGAGGCCCGACAGGTCCCCGAAGGGTTTCGGCTTGACACGACCCGTGGGCGGCCGGATACTCGGCAGCCGGCGAGAACGGTGCGGAAACGCGCGGGGGTGGCGGCCCCCGGATGTGCTCGAGATCACAGAACTCCCAACGGATTCTCGACTCTCTTGACGCCACTCGTCCTGCTGTTCGCCCTGGCCTTCCTGGTCTTTGTGGACGTGCGCATCCTGGCGCCTGTCCTGCCGTCCATCTCTCTGTCCCTCGATTCCACGGCGGGGACGGTCGGGCTCGCCATGACGACCTATGCGTTCGCCTACGGCACAGGGCAGCTCTTCTATGGCCCGCTGTCGGACCGCCTGGGCCGGATCGCGGTGGTGCGCGCGGCCGGGGTCGGGTTCAGCGTCTGCACCGTGCTCTCCGCCCTCTCGGTCACAACGTGGCAGTTCGTCGTTGCCCGCCTCCTGGCCGGGGCCTTCGCCGGCGCGGTGATCCCGCTCACCCTGGTGTTCATCGGCGATACGGTCGACTACGAACGGCGCCAGGTCGTGCTTGGCCGCTTCTCCGTCGTCACCTCGGCCGCGCTGGCCTTCTCCGCGTCCGTCGGCGGCACCGTTGCCTACTTCGTCTCGTGGCGGCTCATGCTGCTCGGCTACGGGCTCCTGGCACTTTTCCCGGTGGGCCTCATGTGGCGGGTCGATACCCGGGGCGCGAAGGGGATCCCGGCGGCCCCCGCGCACGCCGTCCGCTTCGTCGACCTCCTTCGCGACCGTCCTGCGCAGTTCGTGTATATCGCCGTCTGCCTGGAGGGCTTCCTGCTCTGGGGCGGGGTGACCTATCTCGGCTCCTTCGCAACCATGCGATATGGCCTCGACCAGTTCAGCGTCGGCCTGCTCATCGCTCTCTTCGGCGTGGGCATTATGACAGGCGGCGTCCTGATGGCGGCGATCCGCCGCTGGATCTCCGAGAGCGGCTTGGCAGGGATTGGGGGCATACTGATGGGCGGCGCCTACCTTGTCCTCATCCCGCGCTGGTCTTGGCTGGCGTTCGCGGCGAGTATGCTCGCCCTGGGTCTTGGCTATGTAGGCCTCCACACCACCCTCCAGCTCCGGGGCACGGAGATCAGTCCGGCGGCCCGCGGCAAGGCCTTCTCCCTCTTCGCGTTTACCCTGTTCACGGGCATCGCGACAGGCACGGCGGTCCTCGGACGGCTGGTGGACGTGGGGCGCTACGAAGTCATGTTCGCCATCGCCGGCGTTGGCCTGATTGTGATCGGCCTCGGCACCGCCCTGGCACCACGCCATCTGGCGTCGTGAGGCTCGCCAGGCCTCGGCCACTCCGGGACCATTCCCCTTGACACCAGCGCCTGCGTTGAGCCATGCTCCTTCCCGTTTGGAAGTCCCAAGCGGAATGTGGCGGTGACCCTCGGGAGGCCCAATCCATGGCGACCATGCGGGCGATCGTCAAGGCGCGGCCGGAGCCGGGCCTCTGGCTGGAGGAGGTCCCCGTCCCGGAGCCGGGCATCAACGACGTCTTCATCCGGATCCACAAGACCGCGATCTGTGGCACCGACGTCCACATCGACGACTGGAACGACTGGGCCCGACGGACGATCCGCACCCCGCTCGTGATCGGCCACGAGTTCGCAGGGACGGTGGCGGCCGTCGGAAGCAATGTGCGGAGCTTCAAGCCCGGGGACGTGGTCAGCGGGGAGGGGCACATCGTCTGCGGGCTCTGCCGGAACTGCCTGGCCGGGCGGCGGCACCTCTGCGCGCACACGGCCGGCGTGGGCGTGAACCGGGCGGGGGCCTTCGCCGAGTACCTTTGCATCCCTGCGGCCAATGTCTGGGGTGCGGCGCCCAACATTCCCCTGGACCTCCTCGCCTACTTCGACCCTCTCGGCAACGCCACCCACACCGCCCTCTCCTTCGACCTCGTGGGCGAGGACATCCTGATCACCGGCGCCGGGCCGATCGGCTGCATGGCCGCCGCCATCGCCCGCCACGTGGGGGCGCGCCACATCGTCGCCACCGACCTCAATCCCTACCGGCTGGACCTCGCGAAGCGGCTGGGCGCCACCCGCGTCGTCGACGTCCGCCGCGAGAAGCTGCCGGACGTCCAGCGGGAGCTGGGCATGTTGGAGGGCTTCGACGTCGGGATGGAGATGTCCGGCAACCCCGCTGCCCTCCGCGATATGCTGGCGAACATGGCCCACGGGGGGCGGATCGCCCTCCTCGGCATTCTCCCCGGCGACGCCGGGATCAACTGGGACGACATTATCTTCAAGGGCCTCATCCTCAAGGGCATCTACGGGCGCGAGATGTACGAGACGTGGTACAAGATGACCATGATGCTGCAAAGCGGCCTGGACGTGAAGCCGGTCCTGACCCACCGCTTCCCCGCCGAGAAGTTCCGGGAGGCCTTCGACGTCATGCGGGCGGGGAACTGCGGGAAGGTGCTGCTGGAGTGGTTGTGACCGAGAGGTCCTCGGCGCGCCTCTGAAGAGGCTTCCAGGCGCCAGCTCAGATGGAGAGTCTCCATGTTCGGCACGATGCGCGAGCACCTGGCACGCCAACTCGAGGAGATCCGCGCCGCCGGGCTGTCCAAGGACGAACGCCTCATCGCCTCGCCGCAGGGCGCCCGCATCGTCCTGCAGGACGGCCGGAAGGTCCTAAACCTGTGTGCCAACAACTACCTCGGCCTCTCCGGGCACCCTGACCTCATCGCGGCGGCGCAGGCGGCCCTCGCCCGCTGGGGCTATGGCCTCTCCTCCGTGCGATTCATCTGCGGGACCCAGACATTGCACAGGGAGCTAGAGCGGCGCGTCGCCGACTTCCTCGGCGTCGAGGATGCCATCCTGTACTCTTCGTGCTTCGATGCCAACGGCGGGCTCTTCGAAACGCTGCTCACTGAGCAGGATGCGGCCATCAGCGACGAGCTGAACCATGCCAGCATCATCGACGGAATCCGGCTCAGCAAGGCGCAGCGTCTCCGCTACAGGAACCACGACATGGCCGACCTCGAGGCGAGGCTCCGCGAGTCGGCCAGCGCGCGCTTTCGCCTCATCGCCACCGACGGCGTCTTCTCCATGGACGGGACCGTCGCCAAGTTAGCCGGGATCTGCGACCTGGCCGAAAAGCATCAGGCACTAGTCATGGTGGACGACTCCCACGCCGTCGGCTTCCTCGGGCCGAATGGGCGCGGGACGCACGAATACTGCGGGGTGATGGGCCGCGTGGACGTCCTGACGGGGACGTTCGGCAAGGCCCTCGGCGGCGCTTCGGGCGGGTATACCGCGGGACGGAAGGAGGTCATCGCCTATTTACGGCAGCGTTCCCGCCCCTACCTTTTCTCGAACACGCTGCCCCCCGTGGTCGCCGCCACCACCCTGAAGGCCTTGGAGCTGGTCGCTTCCCGGCCGGACCTGCGCGCGCGCCTCCTGCGGAACACGCGGCGCTTCCGGGATGGGATGGCGCGAAGCGGCTTCCGGATCGCGCCCGGCGAGCATCCCATTGTCCCCGTGATCCTGGGGGACGCACACCTGGCGACGCGCATGGCCGAGGCGATGCTGGCGGAGGGCGTCTACGTGATCGGCTTCTCCTACCCCGTCGTGCCCAAGGGCGCGGCGCGCGTGCGGGTCCAGGTGTCGGCGGCCCTAGATGACGCGGACATCGACTTCGCCTTGGAGAAGTTCGCCAAGGTGGGGCGGGATCTGGGTGTGATATGAGAGCCCGGGGGGCCGGGATGCCGGGCCGGCCACGGTGTGGACCGTTCTTCCCACAGGACAGGAGGATCCTTCCATGAGCCGCAAGAACATTGAGCAACTCGTCACGAAGGCCGTCTGGTCCCAGCCGGTGAGCGATCTGCACACCCACTCCTACCCGCCCAAGTTCGGTGCGTCGCCCGCGCCGGGGGCCTTGCTGCTCTGGGGCATCGACGAGCTGGTGACGTATCACTACCTCATCGCCGAGGTGTTCCGCGTCGTGCCTGCCACGAAACTGCCCTACGACAAATTCTGGGCCATGAGCAAGCAGGAGCAGGCCGACCACATCTGGAAGCACCTGTTCGTCGGGCGGACGCCGATCGGCGAGGCCTGCCGCGGGGTGCTCACGACCCTCGAACGGCTGGGCCTGGACCCCAACGAGAAGTCGCTCAAGCCGTATCGCAAGTGGTTCGCCAGGCAGGACCCCGATAAGTACATTGACAAGGTGATGACGGTGGCGAACGTGGACCTCATCACCATGACCAATCCCGTCTTCGATGACCATGAACGCGGGCTGTGGGAGAAGGTTCCGGGCATCGGCCAGGATCCGCGCTTCGCGGCCGTCCTGCGGATCGACCCGCTGCTGCGCAACTGGTCGGGGGCGTGCGGGAAGTTGTGGACATGGGGGTACCAGGCTCGGCCGGACTTCTCGGGGAGGACCGTGGACGAGGTGAGGCGCTTCCTCGCGTACTGGCTCGACAAGATGAAGGCGGTCTACGTGGCCATGAGCCTGCCGCCGGAGTTCCGCTATCCCGATCCGAACAACCCGGCCGGCGATCGGTTCATCCGGGAGATCCTCATGCCGGTGCTGGCGGAGGGCCGTCGACCCTGGGCGATGATGATCGGCGCGCGGCTGCGGGTGAACCCCGGCCTCCAGGATGGCGGCGACACCGTCGGATCCGCCGATGTCATGTCGGTCGTGAATTTGTGCCGGGACTTCCCGCAGAACAAGTTCATGGTCACGATGCTCGCCCGCGAGAACCAGCACGAGCTGGCCGCCTCGGCGCGGAAGTTCGGCAACCTCCTCCCCTTCGGCTGCTGGTGGTTCCTGAACAACCCATCGCTGGTCCAGGAGGTTACCCGGATGCGGCTGGAGCTTTTGGGGACGACCTTCGTCCCGCAGCACTCCGACGCCCGCATCCTGGATCAACTGATCTACAAGTGGGAGCACAGCCGGCGCGTCATCGCCAAGGTCCTGGTGGACAAGTACGTGGACCTGGAGCAGTCGGGGTTCAAGGTCACGGCCAAGCACATCCGGGCCGATGTCGCCCTGCTGCTGCGCGAGAACTACCGCGAGTTCATCGCGCGGTGACTCGCCCTCGCGAGCAAGAGGCCTGACGGAGAAGGCTCGCATCCAACCGTAGACCCGAGACGGAAAGGCTACCGAGAAATCGAACTTTTCGAGCACCGTCCTCTCTCCCGTTACGGGGGTTCTGACGAATGATTACGGTCCGAGCGAAGGGGCAGGACTACGACTTCGAACTCTCGACGGAGCCGCCGTCCATTTATCTCGATCATTGGGCACTCCGGCGCCTCTCCGAGGACAGCGGGCTCAGCCGTCGGTTCCTCTTCGCTTTTAAGCATCGCGCCACGCTGATGTTCTCGGTGATGAACGCTGCGGAGATTGCGCGAGATGCCTCCCCGCAGAGAGCCCAACAGGTCCGCGATTTCCTCAAGGAGCTTGGGCCGCACTGGTTTCCCATGACGATTGACCCATTTCGGATCATCAACGCGGAGGATACAGGCAAAACGCCTGATGGCTTGGCCCCTTGTGCCAGCGTCGAGTTCTTGACCGATTCGCATTTCGCGGCCCGCCTGGCGACCGGCCCTGTGTCGCTCGCGCACGTCGTTGACCTCACGTACGGTGCGGGTGGGGACGACCTAAGGAAGGTGACGGACCGGAGAACCGCTCAGTTACAGGAGGAACTTCAGGCGTGGCGGGATGAGTATGCCAAGAACCCGAAGGCGCTCGACAACAAGTTCCCACTCCTAAAGTTCGATGCCACGAAGCCAATGCGCGCAATCTACAACGGGCTCGTGCGATACGCCATTAGAGATACCTTCACATTGAATGACAACCATGCACGAGACCTCTGCCACGCCATGGTGTCTGTGCGCTGCGCTCAGATGGTGACGCTTGATGCGCATTGGGCGGAGCAGGTCCGGAAGCTGAAACTGCCGCCTGACTTCGTGCAGGTTTACAGTGAGGCGGACTTGGGCCGGTTTCTGGCCGATCTTGAGGACGCTCCCGCGACAAGATAACCACAGTGGGATGTCATACTCCCGGTGTCTAGGTTCGTCCTGCTGGAGAGCGGCAAGGAAACGAGCGGAGGAGACCCTATCGGCCAAGACCCTTCCTGGTTTTCTTGTTGACCCACGGAGACCAGCTCGCTAACCTCTCCATGACCTACTACCCAAGACGACCCTAGCCCTCGGTTCCCTTCAGTTGTGCACATGGGACTCCCGGTAGCCCCTGCTTCACATACCCACGATGACCATACCAGCAAAACGGGCATCCCTTCAGGGCCATCCTCTTGTTGGCTGGCCTCACCAATGTTGTTCTGGGCGCTCGAAGACCGGCAAGGACTGCTTGACTTGCGTAAGCCGCTTGGGTCTGAGCGGCCAATAGGAGGTTTTGCGCTATGAGCGATGGGACCGAGGTTGTTACGAAAAGGCAGCTTGTGAGCGTCGGAGGATGGTTGCTCCTGTATTGCTTCTTCTTTAGCCTCACGGTAATTTCTCCGCGCCTCTCAATTGCTGGCCCCTACAGCACGACCCCATATCGAGAAAGAGGGCGGGTTCCTAGTACTACTGTGTCATAAAATACTTGACGGCGGATCGCCCGGAGTGACAGAATGACCCATGGTGACTCGCGCTGTGGACCGCATCCGGTTCGACCGCTACGTCACACGACTGGCCGAGG
>Ga0181527_1000126_pt1 | contig 85271 bp, 83 predicted proteins | sample PEATcosm2014_Bin_30_FD_119762 | JGI IMG/M metagenome (GOLD analysis project Ga0181527, IMG submission 119762) | Peatland microbial communities from MTU Mesocosm Facility, Houghton, MI, USA - PEATcosm2014_Bin06_60_metaG | ecosystem: Environmental > Terrestrial > Soil > Wetlands > Peat | place...
ACCCCGATGCCTTGAAAATCCAAAGCCTCCCCACCGAAAATGCTTGACTTGCAACAGAGAATCTACGGGACTCCGTAATGAATCTGTGGAATTCGCTTTCCCCACGCTAAAGCGCGGGGCTAATAAACACTGCGCCTCCGGCGCGCGTATCAGGACATTCCTTATGCAGCCATCAATCAATCTATTCATGGCAAGGCAAGCGTTCAGTGGCCTGAAGGCCACTGCTCCCTCCGTCGCATAAACCTAACAGCTTGCAGAATAAACAAGAAGGGGAAGGCAGGAACGGCAGCGAATCGTCCGGCTAGATTGCCGCGAATACAGGCCTTTTCGGTGGCGAAGCGCTGTACGCCACGTCCTCTGCCCAGGAGCGATACAATTGCCACGAACCGGTGTTGAAAGCGGAGATTCCGGTTGAGAATCCAGCAACTGGGGCGCAGTATCTCCAGAATCGGGAAGGAAAGTGAGCCCATGAAATTAAACCGTCGAACGGTTCTCAAGAGTGGATCCGGCGCAGTGGCACTGGCGTCCCTGGCCGGGATACTGGAAGGAGAAGAGAGGTTTCCGGCTCAAAAGAACAGGATTCACCAATCCGCGTGCCGGTGGTGCTATCAGAAAATCCCGTTGGAGGAGCTTTGCGCATACGGCGCAAAAATCGGGCTGGCCGGCATCGATCTGCTGCCACCGGAAGAGTGGGATGCGCCGCCCCGCCACGGGCTGATCTGCACCATGGGCTATGCCGGCGGCGGCGAGATTGCCGAGGGAATCAACCGGCTGGAGAATCATGCGGCCATTGAAGCGGCATTTCGCAAAAATATTCCGCTGGCCGCCAAGGCAGGAGTGCCCAACGTGATCACCTTCAGCGGCAACCGCAAGGGCATTACGGACGACGAGGGCGCGCGCAACACCGTGGCGGGCCTGAACCGGGTAAAAAAGATCGCCGAAGATTACGGCGTCACGATATGCCTGGAACTACTGAACAGCAAGGTGGACCATCCCGGCTACATGGCGGACCATACCGCCTGGGGCGCACGCGTGATGGAGCAAGTGAACTCCCCGCGCGTGAAACTGCTCTACGACATCTACCACATGCAGATCATGGAGGGCGACCTGATTGCCACCATCCGCAAGAACATCAACTGGATCGGACACTTCCACACCGGCGGCGTGCCCGGCCGTCATGAACTCGATAAGACCCAGGAGGTGCAATGGGACGCGGTGATGCGGGCCATCGTGGAGACCGGCTTCAAGGGCTACGTGGCGCAGGAGTTTATGCCCACGCGCGATCCTCTCACCAGCCTGCGCGAGGCTGTGGAGCTTTGCGATGTATAAAGAGCTTCTTGGCAGCCCTGAGCCTTGAGCGCTTCCGGCCTGCTCATACAATCCGCCTCGCTGCATGAAGGTTTCTGTTTCCATTCGATGGGGAGTGGATGGTTAGCCGGGATGCAGTGTGCCTGCATCGACAATTCACATTCAAGAAAGCTGCAACTGAGTGATTCGAGTCACATCCATAAATTGCAACCGCTGTATCATAGGACACCAATCCACTTTTGAGCGCGGGGCGTAATTAACCGGCGTCGCAGGTTGAAAAAGGGAGGAATTTCGATGTCCAACACACGGCGTGAGTTTCTGCAGTCAAGCGCGGCCCTGGCCGCGGCCGGAATGATGGGAGTGGCGGCCACCAGTTTGCCGGCGGAGCCGCAGGCGAGCCCGCAGGCCCAGGCCGGAGCCTTGCCGGCGCCGGAAACCTCGGCGCATGTTCAGGTGCCGAAGATGAAGTTCGGCAATGCCGAAATCAGCCGCCTGGTCATGGGCGTCAACCCGATGTATGGATTTTCCCATTACAACAACAACTTCGGCATGGCCATGCGCGACTGGTACACGCAGGAGCGGGTCTGCGCGGTGCTCCACCGCGCCAACAGCTTCGGCATCAATGCCTTCAACTTCGTGAACGTGACGCGCTCCAAGGAGGACCTGGCGCGGTTTCAGGCCGAGGGCGGCCACATGCACCTCATCGTGCAGATCATGGCCAAGGACGATGCCGCCGCGCTGGCCAGGGAACTGAAGCCGCTGGCGCTGCAACGGCGCGGCGAGGAGATAGACGCGGCCTTCAAAAAGGGCGACATGACGGGCGAGCGCGAGTGGTGCAAGCGGGCCCGCGACCTGGGCGTGCTGGTGGGCGTCGGCACGCACAAGCCTGAAGTGATTGACCTGGTGGAGTCGCAGGGCTGGGATATCGACTTCTACTCCGGCTGCGTTTACAACCGCACCCGCAGCCCCGAGGAGTGGAGAAAGGCGCTCAACGGCGAACTGCCCGAGATGCCCGGCGACGTCTACATACAGAGCGACCCCGCGCGCATGTACAAGGTGATGCGCCAAACCAAAAAGACCTGCTTCGCATTCAAGATTCTCGCCGCCGGCCGCATCCCCGACGACGGCGTCGAGAAGGCATTCCACACCGCCTTTTCCAGCATCAAGCCCGGGGATGGCGTCTATGTCGGCATGTTCCCCCGCATCAAGGACGAAGTGAGAGAGAATGCCGAGATTGTGCACCGCATTTTAACCGCCAGCTGAGACACTGAGCGCAAGATCAAGCGGGCGTTACCTGCTTCTTTGAAAAGCTGATTTCTGCTGAACAGGTTTTTGCGTTATTTTGCCGGCACACTGTATAGGATGGCTGCCATGAAAATCTCCGGTCAAAGAACCACCCGCCGCCAATTCGTATCTCGATTCGCGCTGTTGACCGGCGGCATCCCTCTCGGCCTGAATTCCGCAGCCGGCAACCTGGCGGCAGAAACGGAAACCACATTCTCCGCATACCAGCAGCGCAGGCGCGCCGATCTCTGGGGCCTGCTGGGCGATCTGCCCTGGCAGCATGAACCCGCGCCGCCCAAGCTGGTGCGCAGGGAAGAACACGACCGCTACACTCTGGAACGGCTTGTCCTCGACCTGAATGGGCTCGAACCGGTTCCCGCTCTCCTGTTGATTCCCAGGAAGCTCGAGCGCCCCGCGCCCGGCCTTCTCTTCATTCATTGGCACGCGGGGATGTACGGCCTGGGCAAGGAACAACTGCTGGAAGGAACCAGCGTTCAACCCGCTTATGCTCCCGTCCTGGCGGAAATGGGGGTGGTCACGCTGGCCATCGACAGCTGGTGTTTTGGCGAGCGACAGCACGACAGCAACGGCCACCGCGGAGAGGAAGACGCCTTCAAGCTCATGCTATGGCGCGGCCAGGTGCTCTGGGGCATGATGATGTTCGACGAATTCCGGGCTCTCTCTTACCTCGCATCCCGCCCGGAAGTGGACCCGCAAAGGCTGGGCGTCACCGGCATGTCGATGGGAGCTACCAAGACATGGTGGCTCGCCGCGCTCGATCCCCGTGTCCGATTGGCCATTGACCTTTGCTGTCTCACCGATTTTGATTCGCTCATCGCCGCACACGGCCTCAGCGGTCACAGCATTTTCTATTACGTTCCATCGTTGCTGAAGGAATTCGACACTACCGCGATCAACGAATTGATCGTCCCGCGGCCTCATCTCAGCGTCAACGGCCGCAAGGATCCCCTCACGCCGCCCGCCGGGGTGGAGAAGATTCGCGAAAATCTGTTGCCGCTCTACCGGCAATACGGCCGCCAGGAGGATTGCCGCATCGAGCTCTTCGATTGCGCCCACGAAGAAACGCCCGAAATGCGCAGCCTGGTCATCAACTGGATGCGGAGATATCTGGCCACGGGCTAGGCAGACGCAAATCCAACTGCGCCTGTTCGCTGCATAGTCAAACTGGCGGGTATATTTAGCCAGAAACGGTTGGCAGGGCTTTTATCCTCCGCGCCGGCGTATTCGGCTGCCCCTGGCCCAGCTCGCCATCTGCCTTCTTGCTTGGGACCGGGCGCGGCCGGTCAGATTCCGCCCCCTTCTTCTCCCCGTCAAGGTCTGCATTGTTGCCCGTTTATAATGAGAGGAAAGGGCGCGAAATTGCGTGGAGGTCAAGAGATAATATGGCGGATTTACAGGGAAGAATTGCGCTGGTAACCGGGGCGGCGCAGGGAATCGGGCGGGCTTGTTCGCTGGAGCTGGCGCGGGCCGGGGCTACGCTGGCCCTGGCGGACATTAACGAGGAAAAGCTGGCCCTTGTTGAGGCGGAGATTCAGGCGCTGGGCGGCACGGCGGCGGCTTTCCGGCTGGATGTATCCAGCCAGGAGTCGATTGAGGCCGGGGCTAAAGCGGTGCTGGAGCGCTTCGGCAAGGTCGAAATCCTGGTCAACAATGCCGGCATCACCCGCGACAATCTGATGATGATCATGAAACGGGCGGAGTGGGACCTGGTGCTGGCCATCAACCTGACCGGGCCATTTCTGCTCACGCAGGCCCTGCTGCGGCCGATGATCAAGAACCGATGGGGACGGATCATCAACATGGCCAGCGTGGTGGGCCGCGCCGGCCAGGCCGGCCAGGTGAATTACGCCGCCTCCAAGGCCGGGTTGATCGGGCTGACGAAATCACTGGCGCGCGAAGTAGCCTCGCGGGGGATTACCGTCAATGCCGTTGCGCCGGGTTACATTGAAACCCCCATGACCGCCGTGCTGGATGAGAAGGTGAGCGCGGCCATGCTGGCCAATATACCCCTCGGCAGGCGCGGAACAGACCTCGATATTGCCCAGGTGGTCAGATTCCTGGCCTCGGATGCCGCCTCTTACATTACCGGCCACGTTGTGGATGTGAACGGCGGGATGTTCATGGGATGATAAGTTCGGCACTGGAATGGCTGCGGAAACATTACTCCGATTTTAAGACCCAGGATTCCAGCCTGACTATTGGAGTTGCGGCTTGGGCGCGGCTTCGCGCGGGACAACCGGCGTTCCTCCCGGCGGCATACCCATCACAATGAGCGTCGCGGCTACGAAGGTTCCATCCTTCACCGCGCCCTCCACGCGCACCACGTCGCCCACCTGCACATCGGCCAGAGTGATGGGCTCGCGGTGCTTGCGAAAGGCGGTGTTCTCGTCGGCCACGAAGACATGGGCTGCGTTGTCCACCGAACTCAGCAGCGTAACCTTGGTTTCGTTGATCGCCGTCACTCTGCCCATCAGCCAGGTTTTGCCGTAGTTGGCCTGCATCTCACGGAACTGCCTGGCGCGCTCCGGGTCAAGCAGCGCGATCACCACAGCTCCCACGGATTTTGCCGCCGCATCCACTTCTCCCATCACGCCAATTGCGTCGCCCACTTTGATGTCTGTTGATTTGAGCGTCTGCGGGGCGGGCTGTTCGCGATTGCCGCCCTCGCCGGGGCCCCGGCGCTGGATGGTCTGCTTTACGATGCGGGTGTTGGCGCTGAAGTGGATCGTGCAGGTATCGCCCGCATCGGTCTTGATGGTGTAGTGGTCAGCGGCAACTTCAGTAACTGTTCCGGTCATTCCGCCGCCACCCATGCCCATGCCGCCGCCCCATCCGCCGCGTCCGCCGCGTGGGTTTGCATCCTGTGCGGAGATGGCAACGCTGAGCGCGAGGCCGAAGATGATTGCGGACAACAAGCGACGCTTCATGGAAAATTGATTCATAACAACTCCATGGGGCGCCAGCAGCCACCCCTGATAGCATAGACGCGCGAGGGGCTTCCTGGGACGACATTCGCCGCATCCTTGCCTCCGTATTCCGCAAAAAGCTTGTTTGCTCTATCGGGCGAGTAAGGTAATCTAGCCTTGTCACAATTTTGGAGAGAATGGAAAACGCGCAGAACGAATCCGGTCAGGTCAAGAGCAGGATGCTCGTCCGCCTCTGGTTGCGGATCGATGCTCTGTACGACCTGTTCTTTTCCGAGACCAACAAGGCGATGCTCCGCCAGTTGGTCATCTTCCTGGGTTTCGCCGGCTTTGCGATTCATTTGGCGCTGATCTTTCTTGCCCGTTCGCTCGAGCATCCTCCGCTGCTGATCGCCGAGGCCGGGCAAAATTACCTCTCTGCGATTGCCACACCATTCAACTTCATTCTCTTCTACGAAGTGCTGATTCTCATTGCGGCGCTGCCTGCATCGACAACCCGTTCCATCGCCAACCAGTTCGAGATTGTGTCGCTGATCTTCATCCGCGATGTATTCAAGGATATTGCCGCGGCCAGCGATCTGGTTACCCAACACCGCATGGGCGTGAATGCGCTTCCCGCCTTGTTTGATATGTGGGGCGGTTTCCTGATGTTCTTCCTCGTAGGCGTCTTTCAGCATGTGGCGCGGCAGCGTGTGCAACCCGCAGGAACAGCGATCCCGTCGCGCGGCGCGGCGCGATTTATTGCTCAAAAAAAGGTGGTTGCCATTGGGCTTGCCTCGCTTCTGCTGGGCATGGCCATTTACAACATCAGCCTCCTGGTCCTCGCCATCCGCAGTACGCTCCTGACCGGGCACGGAGCCCTGGAGTCGGCAACCACTTTTTATAACGACATGTTCACCGTGATGATCTTCACCGATGTTCTCATCCTGATCCTGTCTTTGGTGGTCTCCGGGCAATATGCGCTGGTCTTTCGCAATGCCGCGTTCGTGGTCTCCACCATCCTGATCCGCTTATCGCTGACCGAGGGGTATCCCTTTGGCGCGCCGTTGGCGCTGATGGCCATGATCTTTGGAATCCTCACCCTGCTGGTGTTCAACTACCATATGCGCCTGAAAGAACAGTCCGCCAGTTGAGGCTGGAATATTCACGGCCGCCTTGCACAGGCAACACGGGGAATCCCTTGCAGATCGGGAACGAACTCGATCTGCTCAAAGCCAGAGCCTGCCAATAGCTCTGAAATCTTCAGCGATTGGCCGCAGCCGATTTCCAGCGCCAGGTAGCCGCCAGAAGTGAGCACGCCAAATGCGGCGGGAATCAGGCGGCGGTAAACGTCGAGTCCATCGTCTCCGGCAAACAGCGCCTCCGCCGGCTCGTAATCGCGCACCTCGACAGAGAGCGTAACGCGGTCGGCTGCTGACACGTAAGGCGGATTCGAGACAACAATCTCAAACTTCTCCCCCGCTACCGGCGCGAGCATGTCGCCGAGCAGAAAGTGGAGATCAACTCCGTTTCGTTTTGCATTTTCACGGGCGATGGCCAGGGCGCACGGAGAAATGTCGATTACCGTAATCTGCGCGTGCGGCAGTTTGTGGGCCAGCGCAACGGCAATCGCGCCTGATCCGGTTCCAACGTCCACAATGCGCGGCCGCTCGAAGCAACCGGCCAGCTTAATGACTTTTTCCACCAGATGCTCGGTCTCCGGCCGTGGAATCAGCACATCCGGCGTGACGCGAAAGGGCAAGCCGTAAAACTCCGCTTCGCCCGTGATGTATTGGATAGGTTCGCCGCGTTGGCGACGCTCCAGCAACTCGCTATAACTTAGCAGTAACTCTTTGGAAATTAACTCGCCGCCGTGAGCCAGCAGCCAGGCGCGGCTTTTCTTCAAGGTGTGCGTCAGCAACAGCTCCGCGTCCCGGCGCGCACGCTCCGGATGCGAACCGTCCTTCAGCGCGTGAGCCCCTAGATCGAGATGATGACGTAGCGAGGGCATGGAATGCCTCAGGCTCCCTGGCTGCCGCCAGCCTTCAACTGCTCCGCCTGGGCGTTCACAATCAGCGCATCGACAATGGGCTGCAGGCGGCCTTCCATCACCTGGTCGAGCTGGTGCAGCGTCAAGCCGATGCGATGGTCGGTCAGCCGGTTCTGCGGAAAATTGTAGGTGCGAACCTTCTCGCTGCGGTCGCCGGTGCCTACCTGTTGCTTGCGAGTCTGGGCCAGCTGTGCATTCTGCTTTTCCATCTCCATCTCGTAGAGCCGCGAGCGCAGCACACGCATGCCCTTTTCGCGGTTCTTGATCTGCGATTTCTCGTCCTGGCAACTGACGACCGTGTTCGTTGGTATGTGCGTAATGCGCACGGCGGAATACGTCGTGTTCACCGACTGGCCTCCGGGGCCCGATGAGCAGAAGGTGTCGATGCGAATGTCCTTGGCCTCGATCTTGACGTCCACCTCTTCGGCCTCGGGCAGCACGGCCACGGTCACCGCCGAGGTATGCACGCGCCCCTGCGTCTCAGTTTCAGGAACGCGCTGCACGCGATGCACGCCGCTCTCCCACTTCATCTGCGAGTAAACGCGCTCGCCCTCGATAATGGCGATCACTTCCTTGTAGCCGCCGACGCTGGATTCGGAAACCGACAGCACTTCAATCTTCCATTTGTGCTGCTCGGCGAAGCGCTGGTACATGCGGAAGATCTCGGCGGCAAAGAGCGAGGCCTCGTCGCCGCCCGTTCCGGCGCGGATTTCCAGAATCACGTTCTTCTCGTCGTTGGGATCCTTGGGCAGCAGCAGTTTTTTGATCTCTTCTACCAGCTCCGGTTCGCGCGGCGCAAGCTGGGCGATCTCCTCCTCGGCCAAAACGCGCAGCTCGGGGTCGCCTTCGGCCAGCATGGCGCGGGCCTGCTCCAGCCCCAGACGCACCAGCTTCAGCTCGCGGTACTTCATCACTGGATTTTCCAGGTCGCTGAGCGCCTTGCCCGCTTTCTGATACTTCTCGCGGTCGTTCACCACCTCGGGCAACGAAAGCTGGGAGGAGAGCTCTTCATAGCGCTGCTCCATCTGTTCCAAACGATCGATCATAAGAAAACCTCATCTATACCGCAAAAAATCATTCGCCGGGTGGCGAGTCTTCACTGCTGTTGAAAATGCAACGGAAAATGGGCGGAGAAAGAGTCTGGGCGGCGGGCGCCGCTAGAGCAGGACCGGGATGGGCTGATGCAGGGCCATAGTGCTGTTTCTATTCTAGCGCGAAAGGAGGGCCTATGCGCCTATGCGGTACATCTGCTGGCGAAGTGTCCGCCGCAGTGGCGTGCCATCCGGAGAGAGCTCATTTTCGAGGGGTTCAGTATCTTCGGCAATTCTCCAGACGTAGGTTGCAATGACCTGTTCGAGGGTAAGCCCGACGGATTGCACCTTTTCCTGCGCACACAGCGTCACCTCATCGTCGAGCGTTACTCGAAGTTCCATAGCACGATGATGCGCGGGTGCTCCGCGGATGTCAAATTACCGCCGGGGCGGACGGACGCCCCTCAATAGCATTTGGCTGGCTCACAATCGCCTACCAGCGGCACCTGCAACGTTGAATCGTGCCCGTCGCCGGAGTAGATGGTGATCGTCGCCGGTTGGTAGTCTGCCGGTTTGGCGCTCATGATGTTGTCGACAAAGTTCTGCGGGTTGCGGTCGTAGAGCGGAAACCATGTGCTCTGAATCTCGACTATTACCGTGTGGCCGGCCTTGAAGACGTGATCCACGTCGTGCAGCGAGAACTTGTACTCGCGAACCGAACCAGCCTGTAGCGGCGCCGCATTCTCAAAGCTGACCAGATACCGGCCGCGGAAGATCTCCGCATTGGTCATCAGTTGATAGCCGCGCATCTTCGCATCCGGATCGTCCGCGGGGTACTGGTCGATCAGCTTGACCACCAGGTCGTTGTCCGTGCCCGTGGTCGAGACGTAAATGTCTGCCACCACCTCGCCGGTCAGCACCAGGTCCCGCTTGAGCACCGGCAGCTTCCACACGGCCACGTCCTTGCGATCGGTGACAAAGCGCTGGTCTTCGGTGAGCCAGTTGCCCCACTGCGAGCCCTCGCTGTATGTCTCCTGGATGGGATGATGGCGATAGGGAACGGGATTGGCGGGGTCGCTCAGGTAGCTGGTCTTTGTCTGCGTGGTCGAGCCGCTCCAACTCAACTGTCCCGCGCCATCAAGATGCAGGCTGGTGGGCCGGGATTCTACCGGCGGGAAATGAGAGTAATACTTCCAGGTGTTTGAGCCGGTCTGAAAGCTGGCCGTATCCACCAGGTCGAAGCCGGAGGCGTTCGTGCCGGGCGCGTCCTTCAGGTAGTGCGCGAAGAATCGCGCCTCAATCTGCGCGCGGAATTCCTTGCCTACTGGCTCATTGAAGTCCAGATTGCCCAGGTGGCGCGAAGAGGAGGCCCAGTAGCCATGGCGCCAGGGACCGAGAACAAGAAAGTTCTGGTGGTTCCGGTCGTGGGACTCAAGCGTGGAGTACTCGATCTGCGGGCCAAACATATCCTCCTGGTCGTAGTAACCACCCACGGAAAGAATAGGTACCGCGACTGTCGTGAGCGAGTGCTGAACGCCGCGCGATCGCCAGACTGAATCGTAGGCGGGATGAGAGAGAAAGAGATTCCATGTAGGCAGGAGTCTGGAGCCGGACTGTTTCACTTCTTCAGCGAAGTTTCCGCGTTCCAGAAAGAAATCAAATCCGTCGCGTGGTTTTCCCTCCTTGTCCTTGCCGTAGTCAGGAATGATCTCTCCCTTGCCGGACTCCATTCTGAGGACGTAGTCGTAGCCGTAGCTCTGGCGGAAGGCGCCGTTATGAAAAAAATCGTCGCCCATCCAGGCGTCGATCATGGGCGCCTGCGGGGAAATGGCCTTGACGGCGGGGTGGGGATCGATGCCCGCCTCCATGGCCAGAAATCCCGGATAGCTGGTGCCGATAAAGCCCGCTCGGCCGTTGTTGCCGGAGATGTTGGCCAGCAGCCATACCACGGTGTCATAAGCGTCGGTGCTTTCGTCCGCGGCTTTCGGGTCGCGATGATCTGCCATCGGGTGGCTCATCACAAACACGCCCTCGCTCTTGTAGCGTCCGCGAATATCCTGGACAACATAGATGTAACCGTCGCTGGCCAGCTCAGGACGAATGCTGAAGAACGAGACGCGGTTGGTTCCGTCCGCGCCGTAGGGCGTGCGCTGGATCAGAAAGGGCAGCGGCGAGGGGATGTCGGCGGGTTTGAGAATGACCGTATGGAGTTTCACCCCATCGCGCATGGGAATCATCGCTTCGGCGCGCTGGTAGTCGTGGAAGAGGTGATGCACGGGCGTGCCGGTGCGGTGATAAGTCTCTGCAGGCGTATCCGAAAAAATCAGCTTAGTTCCGGGGCCCGCTGCGTCGAGAATAAACTGCAAGGTGAACTTCGCACGGGGCCAGCTGAATTCGGTGGCGGAGATAGGAAGGAGTTCGGTTGGAACATTGCGCTCCGACTCGACGATGAGCTTTCCGTCACGGACGTAAAAACTGAGTGGCGTGTCGGGCTCATGCGGGTCGGTGTACTCGCCGGCCAGCGCTTCCAGTTGGGCAGGCAAGACAAGAACGGTGTTCGCTTCCTGTGGGGCTGTCTGTGCGAATCCAGGCACCACCAAAAGCAAGGCAACAAAGAATACGATACGCAGACGAATCAAGCAATATCTCCCTAATCTCGGGATCACGAACCGGATAACTCGATGATAAGTGAAGAGTGTGGGCCGAAACTCGTACCCTTCAAACTACAAAGTACGATTGGGCATGCATCCTATGTTGAATTAATGCACACGGCCGTGGCGATGTCCGTGTCCTCGCGCCATCTCTTCCATCGGCACCACGCAGACTTCCAGCTCTACGCAGCCGATGTGCTCGAACTGAATCGTGGTGTGGCTGATATGAAAGCGTTCCTTGAGCACCTGGTTGAGCTGAGCCAGGATGCAGGCGCTCTCCGACGGGGGAATGTCGGCGATGGTCACGTGGCAGGCCAGGGCGCTGGAGTTCGACCCCAGGCTCCAGACGTGCAGGTCGTGAACATTGACTACTCCCTCAACGGCTCCCATGCTGGAGCGAATCTCTGTGAGCGAGGTGCCGCGGGGCGTGCCCTCCAATAGAATATTCAGCGTCTCGCGAACGATATCCATGCTGGTCCAGAGAATTAAAGCAGCGATCAGCAGCGAGAGAGCCGGATCAATCCAGTTCCGCCCCGTCAGCAGAATCCCCGCGCCGCCGGCGATCACCGCGGCGGTTGAAAGCGTGTCGCCGGCCATGTGCAGAAAGGCCGAGCGCAGGTTCACGTCTCGCGCCACGCGCCACAGCAGCGCTGCGATTACGCCGTTCATCACCACCCCGGCCGCGGCCACCACCATCATCAGCCGGGGCTGCACCGTAACCGGCGCCGAGAGCCTGTGAAGAGCTTCGATTGCAATCCAGATGGAGATAACGATGAGCGTGGCCGCATTCAGGAAGGCGGCCAGCACGCCGGCCCGCTGATAGCCAAAGGTCTTGGAGGAGCCGGCGGGGCGGGATTGGAAGTAGACGGCGGCAAAGCTGAGCAGGAGGGCGAGAAAATCGGAGGCGTTGTGGCCGGCCTCGGATAACAATGCCAGCGAATGGGCGCGCAACCCGGCTGCGAAGGTGACCGCCACGTAGGCCAGCGTGGCCGCCAGCGAAAAGCGCAGCACGGATTGAGTTCTGTTTACGCCGGAGCGGGCAGACGCAGCGTGGAGACGCATATGGATAGTATACCGGGGATGGGTATCTGAAGCCAAACCGGCACTGTAGTGCGGCTGCCGCTCGCTAGAGCGGTTCCACAATTCACGTGCCCTTTCTAGCATCGTGCAGGGTGGCATTTTCTTGAGGAAAATGCCACTTGAGGGTAGTGGTTTCGGGGTACAGCAATCGTGGAACCGCTATATTCGCTCGCACTGGCTATTGTGTATTCCAGTCAAGCACTTGTCAAAGAACCTATAGTGTGCGGTTAGAGAGTGGCTACCCCCACCGCATGCGCCTACTCGTTGGCCTCGATGCGCCGCCCGTGCGCTTCCTGCGGTGCGCGCGTGTTCATATCGTAGAGCGCCGTAAAAGCGCGTAACTGGTCGCGGCTCAGGCTCAACTCCTGCTCAAAGACAAACCAGCGCACTCCTTCCGTGCAGGGCGGCGTGCTCAGCGAGCCCATGAAGGTCCAGTAGCCGCGGTCGGCGGGCAGAAATCCGGCGGCGTTCACCATCTCAGTGACCTTTTCTGTTGTGCCTGCTTTTTGGGGCAGATGGGGCCACAACATGGCCAACACCGCGTTGGGGTTGCCGGCCTCCTCGTGAAACCGCACCGTCACAATCGCCATGCTGCCGTCCCTGGCATGGTGCAGCAGTTGCACGTCCATGTCCGTCACCTTGCCCCTCACGGCCTCTTCGCTGGGGTGGTGAAAGTCAAACAGGATCAGCTCATAGCGCACGCCTCCGGCCACGATGTAGCTGCCGGGGTTTACATGCGCCACGATTGTGTGGCCATCGTTCTCCAGCGTCACCGGCCCGGAAATGTAGTGGAACTCGATGGGCGCGAGCGACTTGTTCAGGCGCGCGCCGCGAATGTCGAGGGGCGATTGTTCATGCCCTTTGTTGCAAGCCTGATAGGCAGGGTCCAGCTTGCCCCATACCAGCTGCCCAATCTTGCCGTGGTAGCTCCACGGAGCGGCATTCTGATCGACGGTTTGCGCGGCAGCCATAGCAGCCATGCCCAGCGCAAGAACGGCAAGTGCAGGAAAACGCATCGATTGCTCCTTGACAAAAAAGACGCGCAACGCGCTAGAGAGCATTCTAAGGCATGAGAGGAGTCAAGCGCGACTCAACCTCCGATTGCTCACTTCCATCGCTTCGATTGCTCCCTTCCCGCACGCAGGTTCTTCGGCGCCGCATGAATTTCCCTGCACAACTTCGTATTGACTTGGCTTTGCCTACGGCCTAAGATGAGTGCGGAAGTCGCGTCTCTTCGCCATGGCCAGCCATAATATTTCCCATGATCGAGTCCCCAGGAAGCTCAATGGCAGCGGCGTGGGAGTAGGGTATAAAGCTGAGAACACCACGCAGTGCCGCAAGCGTAAATCGTCGCTTTCCGGGCATCAGCATCCTGGCAATCAGCACGGCAAGAAAAGCATTGCCTCCTTCACCTCGAGCAGAATCCCATGTCGATGAGTCGTTGCGCACAATGCGGCGAAGAGATGGCCGAAGCGGCGCGGTTCTGCGCGTCCTGCGGAAAGCTTGCGACTCCGTTCTCGGAACTGCCGACTGAAACCCCCCGGACGCCGCGGCGGCCAGGTTCGCCTTCGCCGGGCGCGGCACGCCACAACTCTGGCCCCGTGACGGATACGGGCAGGTTTGCGCCTGGCCAAATCCTGGGCGAGCGTTACCGGATTATCGGCTTGCTGGGCCGCGGCGGCATGGGCGAAGTCTATCGCGCCGACGACCTGAGGCTGGGCCAGGCGGTGGCGCTCAAGTTTCTTCCCGAGAGTGCCGCGGCGCCAAGCCAGTCTGAAGCTGACGCCACCGCGATAGCAGACCGCTTCCGCGCCGAGGTGCGCAATGCGCGCCAGGTCTCGCATCCGAACGTGTGCCGCGTTTACGACATCGGCGAGGTCGATGGCCGTCCATTCCTCTCCATGGAATACGTGGATGGCGAGGACCTGTCTGCGCTTCTGAAGCGCATCGGACGGCTGCCACCCGCCAAGGCACTCGAAATCGCCCGCCAGCTCTGCGCGGGGCTGGCCGCCGCGCACGACAAAGGCGTGCTGCACCGCGACCTGAAGCCTTCGAACATCATGCTGGACGGGCAAGGCCGCGCGCGCATCACCGATTTCGGGCTCGCCGTGCGCGGGAACGATGAGCCAGCGGAAGGAAGGATTATCGGCACGCCCGCCTACATGTCTCCCGAACAGCTTGCGGGGCGGGACGCCACGGTCAAAAGCGATCTCTACGCGCTGGGCCTGGTGCTTTACGAGATTTTTACCGGCAAAAAGGCTTTTGAGGCGGCGACACTGGCGGAGTGGAAACGCAAGCACGCGCAAGAGCCGCCCACCGCGCCCTCGAGCCACATCGCAGACGTTGACCCGGCGGTGGAGCGGGTGATTCTGCGCTGCCTGGAAAAAGAACCGCGGCAGCGGCCGGCTTCGGCGCTGGCGGTAGCCGCAGCGCTGCCGGGCGGAGACCCGCTGGCGGCGGCGCTGGCGGCGGGCGAAACGCCATCGCCTGAACTGGTGGCCGCCGCGGGCGAAACTGAAGGCTTCAAGCCCCGCGCCGCCGTAGCGTGGCTTGCCAGCGTCCTTATCGGGCTAGCCGCCGTCTGCGCGCTGAGCGACAAGGTCTACATAAGCGGTGTGGTGCCTCTGCCAAATTCTCCTGAAGTTCTGGCAGCGAAGGCGCGCGAACTGCTCCAGAAATTCGGCTACACCACGCCCGCGGTAGACTCGGCTTTCGGCTTCCTGCAGGACGACTTGTATCTGCGATACATCGAAGAGCACGACATGAGCCACGATCGCTGGGAACAACTGAAGCCGGGCAATCCTTCCGCGATCAAGTTCTGGTATCGCGAGAGCCCGCGTTATCTCAAGCCAGAAAAGCTTTTCAACGGCGATATTGTCCATCCCAGCGATCCGGAGCGAAATGTCTCCGGGATGACTTATGAAGTGCTCACTCCGGGCGGACGGCTGGAGTACTTCGAGGCGGTGCCTCCCCAACTGGACCCATCAAGCGCAGCGGCTCCGGCGCCCGACTGGACGGCGCTCTTCAAGGCTGCCGGGCTGGACATTGCGCAGTTCAAGCTTGCTGAGAGTGAGTGGACGCCTCCCCAGTGGAGCGATGCGCGGGCGGCCTGGACGGGCACAGCGCCCGGGCGGCCCGGCGTGCCATTGCGGGTGGAAGCGGCAGCTTACCGGGGTAAGCCAGTTTATTTCGATTTGATTTGGCCGTGGACACAGCCCTTGCGGATGCAAGAGTATCAGCAAACGAGGCGGGAAAAGACCAGCACTGCTATCTTACTGGCGCTTTTCGTGGCGCTGCTGGTGGGGGCCGTTTTTCTGGCTCGACGGAACCTGCGGCTGGGGCGCGGCGACCGTCGCGGCGCTTTTCGCCTGGCCGTTTTCGTTTTTGTGCTTATTGCGTTCGAGTGGGTGATTGAATCTCACCACATTCCCACCTTCGATGAGCTTGGGTCGTTTGTCATGATCACCAGCTTCGCGCTTTTCTTCGCAGCTTTTCTATGGTTGCTCTACATCGGCCTTGAACCTTTCGTGCGGCGGCGCTGGCCCAACGCGCTTATCTCCTGGAGCCGCGTATTGGCCGGGCAGTTCCGTGATCCCCTGATCGGCCGCAATGTTCTCGCAGGAGTCGCCCTGGGCGTCGGTTGGTCTCTCTTGGTTGTGCTTCAGATTTTTGCCGAAGGCAGGTTTGGAAAGGTTCCACCGCGCCCGTTGATGTTAGATCTCGAACTGCTGCCTGGAACGCGCGCCATGATTGGTGAATTGCTGGGGGGTGAGATTACTGGCGCTCTCGGCGCGGCCCTCGCCTGTTTCTTCTTGTTTGTCCTGCTTCGCCTTTTGCTGCGCAAGGACTGGGCGGCATCCGCGGCCTTCCTTTTCATCTTTACGGCCATGGGCGCCTTGACTGGGCACAATCCGGTCGTGAACGCCATAAACTCCGCAATTTGTTTTGGGATTGTGATTTTCGCCCTGAAGCGCTTCGGGCTTTTTTGCCTGATGGTCTTATTTACGACCAGTGGGGTCCTGTATGATTTCGTCCAGAGCGCACAGTTCTCCCAATGGTACGCCGCACCAACGATTCTCGGCATTCTGTTTGTTCTTGCCCTGGCAGTTTACGGCTTTCATATTTCGCTTGCCGGCCGGCCTCTTTTCTCCGGCGCCTCGCTCGATGAGTGAAGCAGAGTCCGGAGCAGCAGGTTCCAGTTTGTGTCCTTCCGCATCTTTTGCTAAATGGGAATTAGGGACTAACCATCACAGCAGTTCTCCCCGGCTCAGTTGACTGCTTTTATTGTGCGGCGGCGGAGATCGATCGGACGGAGATTGGATGTGCGTTCATTCTGCGCTGCCGGATCGTAATGATCTGCAAAACGGGTTGGAGAAAGTTGTGCGCCGGGAATCCCATGGAGCGAGTCTACCCGTAGTACTGGAAATGCTTCCAGAACTCCGGCCAGGGGGAGCGGATGTTGCGGCAGACGTAGACCTGGTCGCGGTCGCGGAAAGTGTCGTTGGCAACGCCATAGGGATTCCACAGCTGCGCGGCGGCCTGGCAGGAGGTGAAGATCTGGTTGAGCTCGCTTGGCTTGAAGCCGACGGCAATCACGGTCTGTGGCGGAGGGTCGCCGTAGCCGCGGAGCCAGTTGGAGTTCATGCCGCTGATGGCGCGGGGCAGTCCGTAGGCGCGGCCATAGAGGTTTACGGCCCCGGCTTCCCCTTCGTCGGCAGCCATTACTCCGGCGCTGGCGCGCTCAGCGGCGGGGAGGGAATCGCGAACCTGAGCGATGGTGCGGGCGAGTTCCGGCCATCCGATCTGCATGTTGTACTGATGGGATGTCGCGTCCTGCGCGCGCCACCACGCGGAATTGATGGGGGCAAAGGGGAGGATGAGGGCGGCGAGGCACAGGCCGCCGATGCCGAGAGTTCTCCAGGCCGCACGCAATAACCGCGACTGCATTGGCGCGGGGAGCGACCTAAGCCATATCTCGCTCCATACGGCGCCGGCGGCCAGCAGCATGGGATAGGCCGGGGCAAGGTAGTAGTCGCGTCCGCGAGCGACCATGAGGCAAACCAGCGTGAGGACGTACATCCAGCCGATCATGCGCCAGGGCTTGCCCTCGGGGCGGCGAAAGAGAAACCAGAGGCCGGCAAAAACGAGCGGGAGCGCCACAGGGTTGACGATCTCCCACAACTGGTTCAGGAGAAAATTGTCCGCGCGACCAGAACGAATATCGCGGGCGTGGATGCTGCGCATCCAGGCAAGGCTGACGAAGTGGTGCTGGTACTGCCACCAGAGGTTGGGCGCGACGATGAGCAGCGTCAGCGCCACGCCGCACCAGAACCATGGACTGCGAAGATAGCGGCGGTTCGGGGTCAGCAACATCCCGCCCAGAAGGGCGGCGACGAAGAATGCCATTGTGTACTTGGTCATGAATCCAAGGCCAATGAATGCGCCGACACCCAGCCACCAGCGCGCGTCGCCACTTTCAAGCAGCCGCGCGACACACCAGGCCACCGCGACCCACCACAACAGGTCGAAGGACATATAGGACATGAAGGAGCCGGTGAAGAAGACGGCCCCTCCGATGCTCGCCGTAAATGCCGACACCAACATAGCCTGGCGGCCGCCTCCCATGGCGCGCGCCATAAGCCCGGTGAGCACGGCCATGATCCCACAAGCGATGGCGGCGAAAAAACGAAAGCCCATCAGCGACGTTCCGAAGAGCACAAGTTCGATGCGGCCCAGGAAGGCGGTCACCGGCGGGTATACGACATATCCCCATTCGAGGTCACGTGCATTGGAGTAGGTGAGCAGCTCGTCGCGGTGGAATCCGTAACGCGCGCCCGCGATGAAATGGATCGCTGTGAAGGCGAGGCCGAGAAGCCAGAGAGCGGCGGTGTCGTTCGAGAGAATCCGGCGCAAGTGAGGCGAAGCACGCATGGGTCATCAATTAGGAAATGGATTCGTAGGCAACAGCAGTTTTCCAAAAGGTGTAGACCAGCAGCACTGCTTTCAAGTGGCTTTTACTTCCACCCCAGCGACCAAGATCTGTCGCTGGGGACCCCGGTTGAGGAAAAAGCCACTCGGCTGCATGGTTTCCGTAAAGACCAGAAGCGAAAATACTGTAGCGCCTCGGATCAGGCCGCTCTTTCTAGAAAGAGTCTGAATAGATCAGACGAGCCAGGAGATTCTCGATTTGCTCCTGCTTGCCAGAGCGCGGCTGAGGATTGATGCCCTTCTTGAGAGCCGCTGCCTCGATTTGATCGAGCGAGACCTTGCCGTCGAGCATGGCGACCGCCTCAGGCGACTTCCAGCCTGCATAACGCTCGGCGAGGATCGCATCATACTGGCCGTCCTGGATCAGCTTGGCAGCGGTAAGGAATGCGCGAGCGCACAGGTCGGCGCCGCCCACATGGGCATGAACCATATCCTCGGCGGTAAAGCTCTGGCGCCGCACCTTGGCGTCAAAGTTGCACCCGCCCTTGATGAGGCCGCCGGCTTTGATGACGTGATACATGCTCATGGTCATCGACCAAAGTTCGTTGGGGAACTGGTCGGTATCCCATCCCAGCAGCGCATCGCCGCGATTGATGTCCAGAGATCCGAAGATTCCCAGCGCGCCCGCCGTCGAAATCTCATGCTCAAAGGTATGCCCCGCGAGCATGGCGTGATTGGCTTCGATATTGACCCTGATTTCCTTTTCCAGGCCGTAGCGCTTCAGGAAGCTATACACCGTCGCGACGTCAAAGTCGTACTGATGCGTGGTCGGTTCCTTGGGCTTGGGCTCGATCAGAATCTGGCCGTCAAAGCCTATCTTGTGCTTGTATTCCACAACCAGGTTCATGAAGCGGCCCATCTGATCGAGTTCCTGCTTCATATTGGTGTTCAGCAGCGTCTCGTAGCCTTCGCGTCCGCCCCAGAGCACATAATTCGAACCGCCGAGCCGTTTGGTGGCATCCATGCAATTCTTCACTGTGGCCGCGCACCAGGCGAAGACCTCGGGATCGGGATTGGTGGAGGCGCCGGCCATAAACCGCGGATGGGAGAAGAGATTCGCCGTTCCCCACAGCAGCTTGGTCGGGTACTTTTTCATCTTCTCTTCGAAGTAATCCACCATGATGTGGAAGTTTTTCAGGGTCTCGGCAAGAGTCTCGCCGCCGGGCGCGATGTCGGCATCATGGAAGCAGAAGAAGGGGAGGCCGAGCACTCTGAAAAGCTCGAAGGCCGCATCGGCTTGCACCTTGGCCATCGCAATCGGGTCGCCGGCGGCAAACCACGGGCGCTGCAACGTGGCTGAGCCAAAAGGGTCGCCTCCGCGCATCGCCAGCGAGTGCCAGTAGGCGACCGAGAAGCGCAGATGGTCCTTGAGGGGCTTGCCGAGTACGACCCGGTCAGCATCATACCAGCGGTAGGCGAGGGCTTTCTTACTGGAAGGACCCTCGTATTTTACTGAATCGAAAGAGCTAAAGATTGTTTCGGCCATGGTGAATCTCCTATCGTCCAAGAAAAATCAAAATTGAGTCTGTGAGTTCTTCGGCCGAACACCATCAATCTCAAAGGAGGATGCATCTTGCTGGCAACTCCTTAGTAAATCGCATTCTGTCAGGCGTTTTGCGGCGAGGCCTCGCGAACATCATCTTATATCATAACGCAGGCCCTGCTGCATGATGGGACCCTTCTGGCGAAGGGTCCCATGGTTTTACTTCAGGATGGCGGCTAGCCTCCATCCGGTTTCTTATTTACGCCCGCTTGTTCGGCCAGCGCGGATGCAAAGGGCAGAGGAATACTGAACGGATTGCAGTTCCAAACCGGCTTATAGAATCCTCTTGCGGATGTCGGCGGCGACGGTTGGCAGATACACTTCTGCTGCGGTGACCGCCTCTTCCGCTTCAACTTTACCAATGATCGCGATGTCGTAGAAGGCGTCGTTGCGCTTGCGCCGCATCCTATCGAAGAGGTCGAAGGCCGGCGCGAGCGCGGTATCGAGATGCTTTTGCGCGAACTCAAGAATGGTGACATGGTGACCGAGCTGTACGCGGGGACGCTGCCCGTGGCTCAGCATCAGCGCCAACGAGGCCTTCAGCACGGCCTGGTAGGCAGTCTGGTAGGCGGTTTCCTCGTCGATTGCAAGGTTCTTCCGGGCCGCAACGGCCTTCTTTTCAGCATCAGCCAGGAATTGCTTGACCTGCCTGGGATCGATCTTCTGCTTTTTCGTTGTCGCCATTCTGAATCAACTCAATCCTCTTCCCGTTCCAAATGTCGGTGACAAAGGGGTCGCGCCTGGCGAGCCTCCGCTTTAGTTCCTGAGGTGTAAAAACAGTGTAACTGACCTCGCGGCGCAGGACCTTTTCGGCCTTGCGTATCTCCCGCGACAACAACGCTTGGTCGGACTGGCCTATGATCAGCAGGTCGATGTCGCTGGCCGCGTCAGCTTCCCTCTTGGCGAAAGAGCCGTAGATCCAGGCCGATTCGATGCCGCCAACCAGCTTGAGTGCTCGCTTGAGCGTTGGCTCAATGCCCACCGAGCCCTGGAGCAGGGCGAAGACCGGCTTCAGGTAGGGATAGGCGCGATTGATGCTGTAGTAGAGCTGCCGCCCCTCCAACTCCGCGCGCAGAAACCCCTCGCGGGCCAGGCGGGCCAGCTCGCGGGAGAGGTTGGTCGAGTCGGCGTCGAGCGCGGCGGCCAGTTGGCGCACGTAGACCCGCGCCTTCCGGTTCATGTGGAAGAACGTCAACACCTTACGTCGAAGCTCGGAACGGAGAGATATCATTGCAGTAAAAGTATACTGCATGTGCAGTATAATGCAACCGCAAACTGAACTTCTGCAAAAATGGGACCCTGCTGGCGAAGGGTCCCATGGTGTTGCGAGGATGCTGCGGCGGAGCTACTTGGCCGCGGCCTTTAATCCGGCTTGCTCGGCCAGGGCGGCAGCCTTGTCGGTGGCCTCCCAGGTGAACTCGGGCTCCGAGCGGCCGAAGTGGCCGTAGGCCGCCGTCTTCTGGTAAATGGGCCGGCGCAGGTTCAGGCTCTCGATAATCTTCTTGGGAGTGAGAGCGAAGTTTTTGCGGATCAGCTCGGTGAGCCTGGCATCGCCGATCTTGCCGGTTCCGAATGTATCAACGCGCACGCTGACCGGCTCGGCGACGCCGATGGCGTAGGCCAACTGGACCTCGGCTTTATCGGCCAGCCCCGCCGCCACAATGTTTTTGGCGATGTAGCGCGCCATGTAGGCTGCCGAGCGGTCCACCTTGGTCGGGTCTTTCCCCGAAAAAGCTCCGCCGCCGTGACGGCCCGCGCCGCCGTAGGTGTCCACGATGATCTTGCGGCCGGTGAGGCCGGTGTCGCCCATGGGTCCGCCGATGACAAAACGGCCGGTAGGGTTGATGTGGTATTTGGTGTGCTCGTCCAGCCAGGCGGCGGGCAGAACAGCCTTGATGACGTGCTTGAGGATGTCGGCGTGCAGCTCCTCGTTGCCGACGCTCTCCGCGTGCTGGCAACTGATGACCACGGCGTCGACGCGGGCGGGCTTGCCGTTCTCGTCATATTCAATCGTGACCTGGCTCTTGCCGTCGGGGCGCAGGTAGGGCAGCTTGCCGCTTTTGCGGACGTGGGTCAACTGCCGGCAAAGCTTGTGGGCCAGCGAGATGGGCGCCGGCATCAGCTCCGGGGTTTCGTTGGAGGCGTAGCCGAACATCATGCCCTGGTCGCCGGCGCCGCCGGTGTCCACGCCCTGGGCAATGTCGCCCGACTGCTTGTTGATGGTGGAAATCACGGCGCAGGTGTTGGAGTCGAAGCCATACACCGCGTTGTCGTAGCCGATGGAGGCAACGACGCCGCGCACCAGGCTCTGGAAATCGACGTAGGCCTTAGTGGTAATCTCGCCGGCAATCACCACCAGGCCGGTGGCCGTCAGCGTCTCGGCGGCGACGCGGCTGTAGGGATCCTGCTCCAGGCAGGCATCCAAAATGGCGTCAGAGACTTGGTCGGCAATCTTGTCCGGATGGCCTTCAGTGACGCTCTCAGAGGTAAACAAAAAACGGTCGCTCAACTTAACTCTCCTCCCATTGCAGGGAATTCAATTTGGGCAGCCTGGAGCGAGGACCGGTTCATGCTGGATCACCGCTGCGAGAGCAAAACAATCTCTCTCGCATCGGATCCACTCTCGCCGAGGACATGCCAGCACCGTCAGGCCTTCGCCTTGGGATGCATGGTTCCATGGTAATTGCCGCGGGCGGCCGAGGGCAAAGGCTTGCAGTGAACGGTGAGTAGTGACGGGCGAGAGGGGATTTTCGTATGCCGAGCGAGACTGAATTCCGGTTGTTGCGTAAGGAAACTAGCGGTGAGCCCGGGCTTCTATGCGCAATGCTTTTGCGCTTCAACGTATGCTCTGAGAACGGCGTTCATGCGGGTCAGGTGTCCTTTGCCGCGCGCTTTGAACCACTCGACCACGTCACTGTCGAGGCGCAAATGAACGGAGGTCTTTCCATTGGGCATCACCACCCGCGCGGATTTCCAGAACGCCGCGCCAAGCGATGCAGCCGCTGGGGCGTTCGCGCTGGTGCGGTCCTCGCCGCGCTCACGCTTTGCCTTGATCTCGCTAATCGAATGTCTCACGATAGTAGATTTGCCTTTCATCTTTGCTCGCTTTCTGGGCGCTGATGATACGAATCAGGTTTTCGCCACGCCAGGTAAACACAACGCGATAGACTTCGCTTTCGACACGGCCCAGCGCAATCCAGCGAAGTTCGCCATACTCCTTGCGGTCATCAATGCGCTCCAGTCTCGCATTCAAAAAGATCGCAGCGGCGGTCAAAAACGATACCTTGTGTTTTTCCAGGTTGATTCGGGCCTTGGCTTCGTCCCACTCGAATTCGAGTTCCTTGTCCGCCATTACCTGCCTTCAATTATGTACACAAATGTGGACACAAGTCAATCCGATGTGTGGAGGATGCCAGGAAGTAGCAGAAACATGACCCGGGTCTAGCCCAGATTCATTGGCAGCAGCGTAGTCCACCAGCCATGAAGCATGCCAAAGTAGCGAACTCCCAGAAAAACGCCCGCGATCGCCACCAGCAGCAGAAGGATCACGCCAACCCAGCGCAGCCGCTTCTCCGCCATGTCGCTGCGCTGATTGCGCGCCTTGCCCACGTTGGAGGCAAACTCCAGCCAACTGCGGTCCTCGTCCATCATTTGCCCGCTGGCTTCGTAGGCCTTGAGAAAACGCTCCGTCCAGTCGTTCGGGTCCAGGCCCACTACGCTCGCATAACTGCGCACGATACCCTTGCTTAAGATCCCGCCGGGAAGCATTCGAAACCGGTCCTGCTCCAGCGCGATCAAGTGTCGTTGGCTGATCTTGGTGACCGCCGTGATGTCTTCCAGCGCGATGCCGCGGGATATCCGCTCCATGCGCAGGTCTTCTCCAAATTTACCCATCGTTCACCTGAGAGCGGTTCGAGAAGCCAGCTTGATTTACCCCTCAACAATAAACCCGTATTCTGCTTCGGTCAAAGGAAATTAATGACCATTTCCCAGCCTTTTTCCAAAGCCGCGGATTTTTGAATCGGATCGATACAAATTGAGTATTTATCGGCCATGAGCAGGGACTCTTTCTCCCCTCTACCCGCCTGCCCGGGCGCCGCTAACCCGGGGCTGTTACCCTGAAAGAGAGGGATTTTCCAGCTTGATGCAACCCCTCGGAGCCATCTTCGGGAATGAATAAGCTTATCTTTGCCAATCTGTTGCACCGGCCTGTCCGCTCCATCATCAGCGTGCTGGCAGTGGCCATTGAAGTCATTATGATCCTGTCCATCGTGGGCATTTTCATGGGCATACTGAACGACACCAAGCAGCGCACCAACGGCATCGGCGCTGACCTGATGATGCGGCCCTCCAATGCCAGCATCATGTTGGGGGTCAGCGGCGCGCCTATGCCGGCCAAAATTGTCGACGTCCTCCGCCAGTTGCCCCACGTGACGGTGGCCACGCCGGTGATTCAGAAGCTCAACACCGCCGGCAAGATCGAGGTGCTTTACGGCATCGATTATCCCAGCTTCGATGCTCTGAAGCCCTTTGTCTTCATCTCCGGCGGACCGTTTCAGGGGCCAGATGATGCAATCATCGATGATATCGCGGCCAGCTCCGATGGCGGCCATCGCGTGGGCGAAAAGATCACCATCCTGGATCATTCCTTTCGCATCGTGGGCATCGTGGAGCACGGCAAGGGCGGGCGAAAGCTGTTGCGCATCGATAAAATGAGTGAGTTGATGGGTTCCGAGGGCAAGGCTTCGATTTTCTACATCAAGTGCGACGACCCAGCCAACCAGAACGCCGTCATTCAGGAGATCCACGCGACGCGCGGGCTGGAAGGCAACCCGGTGGAGACCATCGACGACTGGCTTGAGCAAATGACGCCAAACAAGATACCCGGATTCAATATCGCCCTCAATGTGGTCACCTGCATCGCGGTTCTCGTCGGGTTTCTGGTCATCTTCCAGTCGATGTATACGGCGGTACTGGAGCGGACGCGCGAGATCGGCATTCTCAAGTCGATGGGCGCATCCAATCTGACCATCGTCGGCGTGGTGCTGCGCGAAACCGCGATACTGGCAGTGGCCGGCGTGCTGGTGGGCATTGCCGGAACGTATGGCGTGAAGCTGCTGATCGGACATCTCTATCCCGGGCTGCACTTCGAGATTACCGCGCAGTGGATCGTAAGAGGCGCGCTCATCGCCTTTGCCGGAGCAATCTGCGGCGCGCTCTACCCAGCCTGGATGGCCGCCCGCAAGGACCCCATCGACGCGCTGGCTTACGAATAGGATTCCCCATGAAAAAATTTGCCATCAGCCTCTATGCCGCCGTCACCGTTGCCCTCATGATTTGGGGCTACTACCAGGCCATCTACGTCGCCCCCGACGAGCAGACCATGCACGAGGTGCAGCGCATCTTCTACTACCATGTGCCCTCGGCCATGGTCGCTTTTCTCTTCTTCGCCATCTCGCTGGCCGGCTCTATCGGCTATTTGAGCTTCCGCCAAAGCCGCAACGCCTGGGCGCAGATCGCCGACGCCTGGGCCCTGGCCGGGGCCGAGGTGGGCGTGGTCTTCTGCACCGTGGTGCTCATCACCGGGCCGCTGTGGGGCCGCCGCGCATGGGGTATCTGGTGGACATGGGACGCGCGCCTGACCACCACCCTCGTTCTCTGGCTCATCTACGTCAGCTACCTGCTGCTGCGCCGCTTTGCCGCCGGACCGCAGGTGCAAACGCTGGCCGCCGTCCTAGGTATCTTCGGCGCACTCGACGTGCCTATCGTCTACATGTCCAACCGCTGGTGGCGCACCCAGCACCCCTCCCCGGTCTTCGGCGGAGGCCAGGACTCCGGCATCAAGGACCCCGCCATGTTGCACGCCTTTGGCTGGAATGTTCTTGCCTGGCTGGCCTGGGGCCTGCTCATCCTTACCCTGCGCTACTACGTCGAACGCCAGCACCAGAAAATCGCCGCCCGGGAAGCGCACAACGCGCTGAACGCATGAGGACGAGGAGAAAACGAGGATCATGATGGATCAAACTGCGATTCTGAATCACCAGTTCGTTGTCGCCGCATACGTCATCACCTGGGCCATCCAACTGGGCTACCTGGCCTGGCTAGGCCTGCGCTGGCGGGCGCAAAAGCGCGCCGCCGACCGCCTGGCCCGCAGCCCGCGCTGAACTTGTCTCTGCGTTATTCTTGAGCGGAATTTTGCGCCCGGTTTGCAGATAATAACCCTCCGTTGGCGCACACTAGAAGAGTGAACAAGAGTGTAGGCAAGCCCCCGGTGCAATCTGTCGGACTTCCGCCCGGTCTATACCCCAGGGGTACCCCCCTCCCCCCAATATTTATTTTGAGCCCCAATTCCTTGCAGATTATTACTGCAATCTATGAATCATCGCTTCTTCTCATTGCTTGGATGATGCTGCAAATAGATTTCTCCTCAACAAGATACGGGAATTGCGATCGGCAGGCATAAAGCGCCTTTCATTTTTCTGTGTCTCAGGATGTGAGATTTGTGATTTGGCTGTGGAAAACGCATTGCAGAAAATTATGGAGCAGCATAAGAGTTTTCAGAGGTTCCTTAGCTTTTTCGGCCTGTAGCAGTGGCCTTGGTCACAACTCCGGGCTTGCGCAGCGGCACAATGGCTCCGGCGCCGGGCGCGGCCTGAGAGAAGCGCGCCAACATCTCGGTCCGCACGTACTCCACAAAGCTCTGCATTTGCCGGTTCATCTCTTCCATGCGCTCGCGCATTTGCAGGATGATGGCCATGCCGGCGATGTTCACGCCCAGGTCGCGCGCCAGGCTGAGGATAAACTCCAGCCGCTCCAGGTCCTCGTCGGTATAGAGGCGCGTGTTGCCCTCGGTGCGCGATGGCTTCAGCAGCCCCTCGCGCTCATAGAGGCGCAGCGTCTGCGGATGAATCTCGTACATCTCGGCCACCGCCGAGATCATGTACGCGCCTTTGGACTTTCTTTTTGCGGCCATCAGTCCACCATCCTGAAACCCATTAACTTGAAACGCGCGTCCTGAAGCATTTGGATAACCGGCTCTGATGCAGGTTCTTTCTTCAGATGATCAAGCACGTCATTGCGCAAACGTAATTGCATAATGATGTAGCGTTGACCCCTTGGTGTTTCTATATCACTGGTGATGTAAAAACACGTTTCGCTACACGCTTCAATCCACACCTGCGTAAACTTAGGATCGTTCACCATAGGTGCGGGCATCTGGTGGGTAATTCCCATGAGGGCGAGAAGATCGGTAGCTCCGTCTAAATAAAATATGGTATCGGTCCATTCATCATCCCAGAGAAGCTTCCAGTCTACGGCCATTGCATCTGCTGCTTTCATCCTTGTCTGGAGCGCACTGGAATTCGGTTTGCACCAGAGCCGATAGACTTCAGCAAAACTTTTCAGATAGTCGCGTGTTTTCGTCGTGTTCACCGGATTGTTGGGATCATCGTTCTTGTATATCTCGAAGAAATAGCAGGCCGCCGGGAATGTCTGGGAAGAAGGATGGGCAGGCTTCTGTGGCGCAGTAAATGCCGAGTGCATATTCAGGCCAAAAACAAACAACCCGGCAGCGGCTGTCCGGACCATTATCGACTTACTCATCACAACCACCTATTCCATGTTTCATCACAGCTTATCAAACAGCGCCGCGCGCGGGTCCTGGTTGTTCAGCCGGGCCAGCTCGCGCATGATCTCGCGGCTGCGCTCGTCGTTCAAGTGCGGCACGGTCACCTCGACGGTCACAATCTGGTCGCCGCGCTGCTCGGGCCGCTGCGCATTCTCCACGCCGCGCTCCCTCATGCGCAGCTTTTGCCCGCTCTGTGTGCCGGGCGGAATCTTCAACTGCGCGCGCCCGTCAATCGTCGGCACATCCACCTTGGCGCCCAGCGAGGCCTCGGCCACGGTCACCGGAACACTCAGATGAATGTCGTCGCCCACGCGGCTGAAGACCGGGTGTGTGCCGGTGCGGACGATGAGGTAGAGGTCGCCGGCCGGGCCGCCGTTCGCCCCGGCGTTGCCCTTGCCCTGCAGGCGGATGCGCTGCCCGTCGCGCGTGCCCGCCTTGATGCGAAACTCGATCGGCTCCGAGCGGCTGACCACGCCCTCGCCATGGCAGGTGGAACAAGTATTTGAGATTCGCCCTTGCCCGTCGCACTTGGGACAGGGGATGTTGAACTTCATTCTTCCGCCCATCTGCGTCACCTGGCCTGTGCCGTTGCACTCCGGGCACGGCATGGGCCCGTTGGCCGAGGCCTGGCCGTGGCAGGCGGGGCAAACCTCCTGACGATGCACCTCCAGCCGCGCCTGTCCGCCGCGAATGGCCGTCCAGAAGTCCACCGTGGCCTGGTATTCCAGATCGGTCCCCGGCTGCGGGCCGCGCGCGCGCTGCGGCTGCTGCGCTCCGCTGAAGATGCCGGAAAAGATGTCCTTGAAGCTCCCCCATGAAGCAGAACCCGCTCCATCCTGCTGACTGCCGGGGTAGCTCGCTCGATGACCCGGCCCACCCTGGAAGCCGGTGAAGTCAAAGCCGCCGAAATCCACCGGCATGCCGTGGCCGGCGCCCTGCCGCGCATAAGCCTCGGCCTGCGCCGGATCGATCTGGTCGGAATAGAAGCCCAGCTGGTCGTAGATCTTGCGCTTCTTCTCGTCGCTCAGAACGTCGTTGGCCTCGGAGATCTCCTTGAACTTCTCCTCGGCCCGCTTGTCGCCGGGGTTTACGTCCGGGTGATACCGCCGCGCAGCCTTGCGGAAGGCCTTCCGGATATCCTCCGCCGAGGCCGTCTTCTTCACGCCCAGCGTGCCGTAATAATCCTTGTTTGTGGTCGTGGCCATGATTGCCTTTGAAATCTGTTTCAGTTACCTTCTTGTTTGCCCAGGCTTCTGATTTGCCGTTCTCTCAACTTCTCCGTCAGTGTCCACCCTGCTGAATCAAGCGACCTGTCTGGCCTTCAATTCACCCGTCTCTGTCCGCGGCGCGGGAAATATCTCCATCTCGATCTGAGCCGTTACCTCACGGCCGGCCAGCGCCAGGTCGTAAGACATCTGCATCTTCATCCAGAAATCCGGGGTGGTCCCAAAATACCGCGCCAAACGCAGCGCCGTATCCGCCGTTATTCCTCTCCGCTCCCGCACAATCTCCGAGATGCGCGTGACAGGCACCCGCAAGGCAATAGCCAAAGCATTGGCCGAAAGTCCCAGCGGCAAAAGAAAATCCTCACGCAAAAACTCGCCGGGATGAATGGGCACACCCCTTTGCTGGTTCTTTCGCGGAATACTCATACGCAATCTCCCTTAGTGGTAATCAACAATTTCCACCTCCCACGCATGCTGACCATCCCAACGAAAAATCACGCGGAACTGATCGTTGATGCGAATGCTCCACCAACCCTCCCGGCCGCCTTTCAGCTTCTCCAGACGGTTGCCGGGAGGCTTTAGCAAATCCTCTATCGCCGATGCAAAATCCACTGCCTGCAATCGCCGCGCTGCAACCCGCGCAACCCCCGCCCATCGCCGGCTGGTTCCGGTCAGGAAGACCGCTTCTGTCTGCTCATCGGCGAAGGACTGAATCATGCTTAACGTTTATCGTAACACGGAAAGCGATTAATCCGGCCGATTTTTTGCCCCTTTCCCCAATTCAGCCCTCAAAAAATCCAAAATCCGCTTCCCAAAAAGCCCAATTTCGCAAAAAAACCTCTACTTCGAAGCAGAGGTTCTTTTGCGCGTGTCCTTCACGTATATGCGCAGGAAGTGACGACATAGCTTCCCTGCAAGCCTCCTGCCTTTGCTGCCATGGATTCCTCGGCAAAGGCTCAGATGCAAGACTGCGGATTGAGAAGCCTTCAGAATCCGGCTTATCTCAGGGGTCAGACTGTTTTTGCGGCAGCCTTGGCCGCCGGTCATTGCTCGCACCAGAGGTAATCCAGGTCTCAGTGGCGAGACACTGGGATGCCTGGCGCCCGGCATTCGCGCTTTCCTTAGCGTCAGAATTTGGACTAAGAGTAGAATTAGGACAAGGAAAAAAAGGAGCAAGAAGGAGGGAAGATGGCCACTGCGACACAGATTTCACTGGAAACCTATTTGACCACTTCCTATGAGCCGGACGTGGATTACGTCGATGGGATGCTGGAGGATCGGAACGTGGGCGAATACGATCACAACATGGTGCAGATGGCAATTCTCTTTTGGTTCCATCAACATGGGAAAGAGTGGCGCATCCGCGCGATCCAGGAACAGAGAACCAGAGTCGCTTCCACCAGGGTTCGCATTCCCGACGTCTGCGTCTTTTCCCGAGAGGTGCCCATCGAGCAGGTTTTTACCAGACCCCAGTTGATTGCCATCGAGGTTTTGTCTCCCGAAGACAGACATTCCCGAATTGAGGCCCGGATGAGCAACTTCCGCGACTTTGGTGTGCCGAATCTCTGGGTCGTGGACCCGGAGACCCGCTCAGGGTGGGATTTGAGCGACGGGAATTGGGTGCGCAAGGAACGGCTGGAGGTGGCAAACTCGCCGATCTATCTCTCACTGTCGGAGCTTTTTGCGAAGATCGATGAAGACAACGCGGACTGAGATTGCTTTGGTTTCTCAGGTCCCAAGCGAGGCCTGGGTCACCTGCGCGACGCTGACGGAAACCACACACAATAACCGCCCTCGGCGGGCTCGACCGTCAGCCCACTAAAACGAGTGGCTTGGAACGTTGTGAGGTCGCTTTGGTCGATATTTACGCCATTCTGTATATATGTCGCAACAAGCGTGCCCACTAATACGGGTGTGCTGGCCTTCTTCTTATCCTTGAACCAGACCCCGCGTACCACCCCAGACTCGTCCTGTAGGTAGCCATAATCCCCGCCTTTGTCTTTCCCAAGTCGCCACAAGCGGGGGAGGATCGGATTAGCATCTTCAGGCACTAGCTTTTCGAGGTGCTGGCCTGCCGCATTGAAATCGGGGTTCCGAATGGAGCGGTGGTGGGCAAGTACAGCCTTCCATTCCCTTTCAAGGACCGATCTACAATCGTCCTCATAGGGGATATCAACGTCATACTTACATAATGGACCAATCAGCGTTTCACTCTTGATGATCCCGGCTCCGGTTTCGCTTACGGTGCTGTAAGTGGCTTCCATTCCTCCTTCGCCAGCGTTGACGATGCGAAGAGCTTTACCTTTCATTGCATTCGCGATGTGATCACGATTCCGTTCGGCATCCAAGCCATAGATTTTTTCCTCAAACCCCATTCTTGTGTGATCCTTGAGGGGCTGGCAGGTAACGTAAATCGCCACAAGTCCGCTGGTAGGAAGATGACAAAACGAAAATGCAACCTGCAATGTCGATTTCGCAACCTCTTCGACCATACGATCAGTCCTGACAAGAAGAAATGGTTCTGATTCGCCATCAAGTTGTAATAATCCAATCGCCAGGGGATTGCGAACGAGGTCAATGTGGATTTCAGACAGCATAAGGGAGCCGTACCGGGATTTCACGGCACGTTTCGGGTCGGAGATTAGAACAACTTGTCGGATGCACCGGGCTTTATCTTCAACAAAATACCAGTTAGAGCCGCCGCTATGACGCGTATCTGACCGACCAGCCTTCGATTCTTTCAACTCGTCTTCAGGTGGTCGAGCAGCGCCAAACAGCCGCTTCCAAAAGCCGGGGCGCGTGCCCGCCTCATCTGCCGCGCCTGATGCCTGGGGTTGATGGTCCTTCTCATTGGACCAGCCTGGGGGAATCTGCGGTGGCTGCCAATTCTTAATTGCCTCCTCCAAATCCTTCTTCAATGCATGCCATCGGGAGTCGCACACTTGATGAAATCTGGCAAGGGTAGAACGCCCATTATCGTAAGCCTTGCAGATCTCGATCAACTTTGCGAGGCGGTCTCGATCCCCGCTGTCAGTGACACATTTCCTTAATTCGTCGGCAAAGACAGCTGGCACACGCTCTCCAACTCTCAGGGCTATCTGGGGGGAGGCTTCCAGTAGGAGCTCTGGAGGCTTCGTCGACACCCTTGCCTCCGGATATTCGCGTCGCCAATCAGCGAGTTCGAAGTCCTTCAACTCAGTGTTCGCCGCGTGGTCCAAGACTTGCGCCAAATCAGAACGGGAGGAGCGGTCGCAGGATTTTCGTGCCTCCGATAGTAAGTCATGCCAGCCGTACTTAGGCTGGCGTTGATGACAATAATCTACTAACTCGGAAAATCGGTTGGTGGCTTTAACGCCTTGATCGATGATAGTCTGCATCTCCCGTCGAACCTTCTCACGATCGCATCGCCAACACAGCCCGCGCGGTTGCTCATCGTCATAGAGCAAGAAGTCCCGGCATTTTTCGCATTTTTCCTTTGCCGCTTCCAAATTTCGATCCTTTCTACCTCGCCGTCGTTATGTTTCGTCTTCGCTGTCCCTTTTTGCCTGTCTCCCCTAGCCAGCTCTTGGGGACCAGCAGTTGGCAATATAATTCTTATACTTTTGAACCTGAGTGATACCTCTTTTCAGGCCAAAAGTCAAACTGCAGCTCAGCGTGTTGACGGAATCGGTGCTCAATCGGTAACGTCGGCCTTCTTTGCGGCAGCCTTGGCCGCCAGCTTGCCAGCGCCGTCTTTGGGGATGGCGTCCAGGTCCGTCTTGCCTTCGGCCAACTGCATGAGGAACTCCTGGGCGGAGAAGGGTTTCAACTCCTTGAGCAGCTTGCTGGCTCTCATGTAACTGCCGTCGGGTTGTTGCAAGCGGGCCTTGAGGGTGTCGGCCAGATAGGCGGGCAGAATCTCGTTGTGGATGCGAGCCAGAGCCACCGGGTCGCGGACCGGGAAAACCACCTCGCAGCGCTCGAAGAGGTTGCGCGGCATCCAGTCAGCCGAGCCGAGATAGATCTCGTCGTCGCCTCCGTTGGCGAAGTGGAAGATGCGCGAGTGCTCCAGGAAGCGGCCCACAATGGAGCGGACGCGGATTCTTTCCGAGAGGCCCTTGACGCCGGGGCGCAGAATCGAGAGTCCGCGGACGATCAGATCGATTTCGACGCCCGCCTGCGAGGCCGCATAAAGTGCCTCTATGAGCGAGGGTTCGAGCAGGGCGTTCACCTTGGCAACGATGTGGGCGGGCCTTCCGGCCTGGGCGTGCTCCTGTTCGCGGCGGATGAGGCCCAGGAAGCTCTCGGCCATGGTCAAAGGAGCCACCAGCAGCGGGCGGTAATCGTCGATCTCCGCATGCGCGGTCAGGTAGTTAAAGACCATGTGAACCCGCTCAGTGAATAGCGGATCGCTGGTCAGCAGGCTCAGGTCGGTGTAGAAGCGGGCGGTTTCGGGGTTGTAGTTGCCGGTGCCCAGGTGGCAGTAGCGGCGGGTTACGCCGTCCTCGTCGCGGCGCACCAGCATGGCCAGCTTGCAATGGGTCTTGAGACCGACGACGCCGTGGAAGACCTGCACGCCGGCGTCCTCCATCGAGCGAGCCCAGCGGATGTTCGAGGCCTCGTCGAAACGGGCCATGAGCTCGACGACCAGCGTGGTCTCCTTGTTGGCGGAAGCTTCGGTGAGCGCCTGGAACATGGGTGAGTCGTCGCTGGTGCGATAGAGGGTCTGCTTCATGCTGACCACAGCCGGGTCCTCAGCGCCCTGCTGAATGAAATCCACTACCGGGTCGTAGGAGTCGTAGGGGTGGTGGAGCAGAACGTCGTGGAGGCGCAACTCGTCGAAGATGTTGCCGGACTTGCGGCTCAGCTTGAAAGGTTTGGGAGTAAACGGCGGAAATTTCAGGTCCGGCCGCTGCACATCGTCATAGAAAAAGAACAGGCGGGAGAGGTTCACGGGGCCGTCGTCGTGGAAGACCTGATTCTGGTCCAGCTCGAAGTTGACGCGGAGGCGCTCGACGATCTCTTCGTCGGCGCCGGTTTCGATCTCCAGGCGGACGGCATCGCCCTTGCGGCGGTTGTGCAGCTCGACACGGATGGTTTCCAGCAGGGAGCGGGATTCCTCCTCCTCGATGTAGAGGTTGGAGTTGCGGGTGACGCGGAAGGCGGCGCGGGAGAGCACCTCGAAGCCACGGTACATGCCGCCCAGGTGCTGGGCGATCAGGTCCTGGAGCAGGAGGTAGTCGTATGCGCCCTCAGCGCCGGGCAGGCGGACGAAACGGGGCAGGGCGCGAGGCACGGTAACCACACCCAAGACTTGCGGGCCGGAGCTTTTGCGCTTGCGGCGGAGCAGCAAGGCCAGGCAGAGAGCCTTGTTGAGCACGCGGGGAAAGGGATGGGCCGGATCGATGCTGATGGGGGTCAGCAGGGGGTCAACCTCGCGCTGGAAGTAGCTCTGAGCAAAGGCTTTAGCCTCTTCGTCCAACTCGCGCCACTCGAGCAGGCGAATGCCTTTATTGCCCAGCTCGGGCAGCAACTGCTGGTTCCAGCAGCGGTACTGGGCGTCGACAAAGCTGTGAATCTCGGCGGTGAGCACGGCGAGGGATTCGTCGGGGCGCAGTCCGTCATAGCCCGGCTCGCGGTAGCCGTCCTCAATGCGCTGCATGAGGCCGGCCTGGCGGACTTCAACGTATTCGTCGAGGTTGGAGCCGGTAATGGCCAGGAACTTGACCCGCTCCAGGAGGGGGTTGGAGGGGTCCTCGGCCTCTTCGAGCACACGCCGGTTGAACTGCATCCAGGAGTGGTCCCGGCCGGTGAAAAGCTTCTGTTTTGGGGAGGTTCGAGCCATTGAATCCGTTCAGTGCTGTAGATGGCAGTCTACAGCTTTTTGGATAAACAGGGAAGGGAAAGAGAATCAAGTGCTGGTAAACGTGAACCATGCTCGCCAAATCGCATATCCGATCAAGGAACAGACAACAGGAATAAGGCTGGAGCATAAAGGCCATTCATTGATTGCATTGCTTTAGGGGGCTGAAGCTCCCGACTCCCTCCGTTTCTATCTACGGGCCTAAAGCGTCTTGTTCACTCCATTACTTTGCATTCGATGCGGATTGGCGGAAGGGAAGATAGAGCAGCAGGAATACGACGAGCGCGACGCCTTCACAACTCAGGATGTACCAGGGCCATGGCCCAAGGACTGTAAGGAGCGTCACGTCCTGCGGCTTGACGCAGAGATACATAAAGTCTGTTTTGAAGATGTAATTGAATGTGCCGACGAAGGCGGCATAGATGTTCAGGGCAAGCATTGCCCTGCCGACCGACCAAGGCCGCGGCCGCGCCTGACGGGACCACACAAGATAGAGAACGGCAATCACATTAAAACCATGAACGACAAAAAAATGCACCTGCAGGAAGAGGGTTGAGGCTTGGGCAAGGTCAGGCGTGAGCAGCGCCATCGTGGATCCGCCCAATGCGCCGTAATAAGCCAGATCGAAGATTGCCCGGTTGAGGGAGAACAAAGCGATGACGGTCAGAAACATCGTGGCATCGCAGAGATTCAGCGGAAGACAATCCGGGAAGATGAGCATGCCATGAGCGGCCATGTATCCGTAATGCAGGGCCAGGTCCAACAGAAGTATGGATGCCACGCCATAGCGCAGAGCTTTGAATCCCGGCGGAAGACGCCGCTGGAGGGCTGCGATGATGGCTGCAAGAAGAGGGACTGCGCCGAGGATGACGAGGTGCAACGGGCCGAAAAGATGGAAGGTAGTTGGCATGTCAGTGATGAGATATCGAAGTTGAGCGCCGCCGGGCATGGCCACGACAGGGCTGCAACCTGTATTCAGCTTACTATTGTGTGGCCGGGGAACAAGCGTGGACCAGGAGGTCCACGCTACAGCCGGTCAACCACCCCACGGACGAAGACCTGTCCGTGGGGACCCCGGCCGGGAGGCCGGCGCTACAGTGTGGGGCCCCGTGGGTCGGCGAAGCCGATGGACGACTGATACAAAGCCAGAGTTGGTATGAGCAGCGGCCTTCGGCTTCGTGCAGCGTAGGCTCCTGTGAGCCGGTTTGGGAATTGAGAATGGGAGTTGCATCCTATAATCTAGAGTGAACCGGATAATTGCGAGTTGCGTAAAAAGAAGAATGGGACCTAGAGCTACAGTAATGTTGATGTGCCTGGCAGCGCTGGCCGTGCAAACAGCGGCGGAGCGCAGCCGGCAGGCAACGATTCCGACGGAGGCGGCGAAGGCACAGCCGAAAAGCAGCCTGAAAGCGCCGTTGATTGACAAGGGATTGCGGCTCTCCGATTTTGCGGGAATGACGCCGCGGGCGGAGTTGAAGGACAAGCTGCTGAGGATCTCCGGATTTATACAGAATTCGCCGCACGACGGCGATCCGGCGACGGAAGCGACCGAGGTGTGGCTGGGATATACCAAGACCACTTTATATTTTGTGTTTATCTGCCATGATCGCCATCCCGAGCTGATTCGCGGACACCTGGCGCGGCGGGAAAATATCCTGAAGGACGACTACGTCGCGGTGCTTCTGGACCCTTTTCAGGACCACCGCAAGGGCGTTCTCTTCTCGGTGAATCCGGCGGGGGTGCAGGCCGACGCATCGTGGGACGAGAACAACGGAACGGATTACAGCTACGACCAGGTTTGGGACTCAGAAGGGCAGGTAACGCGCGACGGCTGGATGGCGCTGATGGCGATTCCCTTTCGCAGTTTGCGTTTCCGGCCCAATGGCTCCGACTGGGGCGTGGTCTTCCAGCGCAGCTTTCCGCGCAACAGCGAGTCGGACTTCTGGCCGCGCATATCCACTCACATCACCGGCGTACTGAGCCAGGAGGGAACGCTGCACGGCATCGAGGGCGTGACCGGCTCGCATAATGCGCAGATCAATCCGTATGTGCTGGGGCAGAACGAGCGCACGCTGGATACCGTGGACCCGCTGAACCCCTACTTCAGTTCGCGGCACATAGAAGGAACGGCGGGCGGCGAGGTGAAGGCGATCATAAAAGACAGCATCGTGCTGGATGCGACCATCAACCCGGACTTCAGCACCGTGGAGTCGGATCAGCCGCAGTTTACCGTCAATCAGCGCTACCCGGTGTACTTTCCGGAACTGCGGCCATTTTTTCTGGAGAACGCCAACTACTTTGCCACACCGATCAGTCTGGTTTATACGCGCAACATCGTGCATCCGGAGTACGGGGGGCGCGTGACCGGAAAGATTCACCATACCAACGTGGGCCTGTTTGCCATTGACGACCGGGAGCCGGGGCAGACGGTGGCGCCGGGCGATCCGCTCTACGACAAGCGGGCGATGATAGCCGTGGGGCGCGTCTCCCAGGATCTGGGCAAAGGATCGAGCATCGGCGCGATTTATACCGGCGTGGAATTCGGCCAGGGATGGAACCGCATTGGGGGCATCGATTTCAAGGCGCGGTTCAATAACCATTGGACGGCGCTGGGCCAGATGGTGGAAAGCTCGACCAAGGGCACGGTGGATAGCGGGACACCGCCGACGTATGCCGCCGGGCCGGCGAGCAACTTTCAAGTGCAGCGCTCGGGGCACTCCTTCAATCTCAATTCATCCTATTCGGATTTCAGCACCGGCTTTCAAACCCAGCTTGGTTTCATCCAGACAGCGAACATTCACAGCGGCCATACTTACCTAAACTATCAGTGGTATCCGAAGCACAGAACGATCCAGAGCTATGGACTGGAAACCAACCAGAATGTGGCCTTCGACCATCAGGGCGACCGCGTCTACCATTACTCATCCTTCGATGTTTTTGTTACTCTGCCGCGCAACTTTGTATTCGCGCCGATCGTGGGCGAGAACTCCGACACGGTGGGACCGCAGAACGGGTACCTGCTCACGCAGAACGTAAACTTCACGGAGAATTATGGCGGATTTGTGGCGAGAGGCGCGCCGTACAGACAGCTGAACTTCAATCTGGTTACGATCCGCAGCGGCAACGTGAACTACAACCCGGTGGCGTGCGCAGGGACGCCTCCGCAAGCTCCGCCTTGCGTGCCGTTTTTGATGAACCAGGAGACTGTGCAGGCGCTGTTTACGTTGCAGCCGCTGCGGCAGCTGACCGCGGACAATACCTATCTGCTGGATCGGGACCACGCGGTGGCGAACGGGGCGCTGGTGTACGAGAGCCAGGTGTTCCGCACCAAGGTCAACTATCAGTTCACGCGGGCGATTTCGGCGCGCGTGATTGCGGAGTACGATTCGACGCTGGCCAATCCGGCGGAGACGTCGCTCAAGCGGACCAAGGAAATTGGCACCCAGGCGCTGCTGACGTGGCTTCCGCATCCGGGCACGGCGGTTTATATCGGCTATAACAACGATCTGCAAAATCTGGACCGGTCGCTGTGCAATCGATTGCCCGGCGGGGAGTGCGACCCCAACAACACGGTGGCGCCGCGCGCGCCGCAGATGTTGAATGACGGGCGGCAGATTTTCGTCAAGGCGTCGTATTTGTTGCGCTTCTAGAGCGTTTTTCCTGTTTGTGTAAAGTGCGGCGTGGACCGGGAGGTCCACGCGACAGCCGGTCAACCACCCCAACAAGCAAAGTCCGCTCGTTGGGGACCCCGGCCAGGAGGCCGGCGCTACCTGCTCTTTCAGCGACCAGCAACCTTGAACCAAACATGAGATCCACTCTATACCAAAAGACAAAATGCTCTAAGCTTCATTTACGATTCCAAGGCAGGCGCGTCCGGTCAGCTCTCCTTGCGGTAGAGCATGTCGCGGATGGTTCGGCGGCGGGCTTCGTTGAGCTCGCTCTTGGCTTTGCGGTCAACGGCGTCAGCCACGGTGCGGCTATCTATTTTGGGCGAGCCAGTCTCCTCAGGGACGCTGCACGCGGGGCAGCGGTTGGCGAAGCCGGGCTTGCCCGGGCGGAGCTCGAACTCCTCCGAGCAGACGACGCAGGTTTTGATAGGAAAAGTCATAAACATACATGATAACGCAGAAATTTCCCAGCCGGTTAGCAGAGGCGGAGATTTTCGAATCGATGTAGAATGAGGCCATTGGACACACGAGCAGATTTCGGAACGCAACCTTGTAGTGAGGGTTGGCGTGCTGAGAAAGGTGAATCTTGGCAATGAAACCGACGACATCCCCGACACTGTTGATCATGGCTGCCGGCATGGGCAGCCGCTACGGCGGCCTGAAGCAGATTGATCCGGTGGGGCCGAATGGGGAAACCATTATCGATTACTCGATCTACGATGCGCTGCGCGCCGGATTCGGCAAGCTGGTGTTCGTGATCCGCGAGGAGATCGAGGAGCCGTTCAAGGAGATAGTGGGGCGGCGATTTGAAGAGCGCATCGCGGTGGAATACGTCTTGCAGGAACTGGAGATGCTGCCTGCGGGATTCAGCGTGCCGGCCGGGCGGACGAAGCCGTGGGGCACGACACAGGCGATCTTGCTGGCCGCCGGCGCCATCGACGAGCCCTTTGCCGTGATCAACGCAGACGATTTCTACGGGGCCGAGGGCTACCGGCTGCTGGCGCAACATCTGCAATCCGGCGCGGAGGAGTACGCCATGGCCGGATTCGTTCTGCGCAATACGCTGTCGGAGTTTGGGACGGTGGCGCGCGGCGTGTGCCGGGTGAGCAGCGACGGCTACCTGGAGGGCGTGGTGGAAATGACGAAGATTGAGCGCGACGGGGAGCACGCGAAAAATACCGAGGAGACGGGGGAGACGACGCGGCTGGAGGGCAACGAGGCGGTCTCGATGAATTTTTGGGGATTTACGCCGCGGATCTTCCCGCAACTGGAGGAACATTTCAAGAGATTTTTACAGGCGCACGGCACGGATCAGAAATCGGAGTGCTTCATTCCGCGTGTGGTGAATGACCTGGTGACCGGCGGGGAAGCGAAAGTGAAGGTATTGCGGACGCATGATTCCTGGTTTGGCGTGACCTATCGCGAGGACCGCCCGTACGTAGTGGAAAACATCAACCGCCTCATCTGCGGCGGCGCTTACCCGGAAAGATTGTGGTGATGAGCGAGGGGATGTAGGCGGAGGCGATGGCGCATTGACCAACCCGGCCCTGCGGGTTGAAAATAAGGATTAAATCAGTCCTATATAACCAGGGGAAGGAGCTGCTGCATGATCACGGAATTAACGACGACGAACCAGGGCCTGTTTCCGATTCAGCCGAACCCCGATGGCGCGGAGGCCTTCGACAGCATGAAGGAGATCTTCGAGCTGGTTGCAGCCGGACTATACAGCCTGGCGGCGATGCTGGTGGGCGAGGGCGAGGAGAGCGCGCAGCTGGTGGAGGAAACGATCGAGTCAGCGCAGGTGTCGCCGTGCGCCGATCCGCAAAATGCGCGCCATTGCAGCCGGAGGGCGCTGGCAGTGGCGGCTCTGAAGCTTCTGGCCGGGCGCTGCCCCGGATGCCTGGCCGCGCCGCAGGGACTGGTAGCGGCCACGAGCTGCATTGAGGGCGACGATTTGGCCTCGGCGGGCATCTCGGCCGGTGAGTTGGAAGGCATGATGAGCGGCACACAGCGCGAACGGGTGCGGGAGTGGCTGGACAGTTTGCCGACCTGGATGCGGACGGTCTTTGTGCTGCGCGCGGTGGCCGGGTTCAACGCGGCGGAGACGGCTGCACTGCTGAAGCTGCATGGCGGAGCAGAGAGCGCCGCCTGGACGCCGGAGATGGTGAGCGAGGTTTTTCGCCAGGGGCTTTGCTCGCTGGCTTCGCAGGTGATTAGAAACAGCTAACAGCTATCAGCTATCAGTTAAACACTATTAGCTTCTGGCGAGCTTCCGCGACCTCCTTTCTTCACCTGACCCGTAAAAGGAAAGATACGGTCTATTCTTCCCATAAAATCAACCATTTGCGGCAAAATCCATCCGCTTGCCGCTTCCATTCGATACACTAGAGATACGAACCCTGCCGCCTGCTTTCAGCGTCTATATGGAAGCGAATGTGTTTGGGCCGTAGCGCTTTGCTGAGAGTCGAACGACCTTGATTTTTTCTATTTCATCAGGCAATCACACGAGCCGGAGTTGGGCCTGCGCCCTTGTGCTGGGCATGGCGGGGCTGCTTTGCCATGGGCTGGTCGCGCAGACGGCGTCTCCCTTCCAGGGGAGCGTAGCCACGGGTGTGGTTTCGGCGCAGACACTCAATCTTACTCTGGATGAGGCCGTTCAGAGAGGCCTTACGGCCAATCTGGGCATTATTCTGAGCGGCGCACAGACGGCGGCGGCGCGCGGGGAGCGGCTGAGCCAGTTGCAGGCGCTGCTGCCCTCGGTGGACGCCAACCTGAAAGAAACCGAGATGCAACTGGACCTGCCCGCCGAGGGGTTGCGCATTCCCGGCTTTCCCAAGATTATCGGGCCGTTTGGATTTACCGATCTGCGGGCTACGCTGAACTGGTCGCTGATCGATGTGGCTTCGCTGCGCAGAACCCTGGCCGCGCACCACAACTATGCCGCCGCGCAATTGTCTGCGCAGGATGCGCGCGACCTGGTGGTGCTGGTGGTGGGCAATGCCTACCTGCTGGCGCTGGCCGATGAGAGCCGCGTGACCAGCGTGGAAGCGCAGGCGGCTACGGCTAAAATATCGCTCGACCAGGCAGTTGCCAGGCACGAGGCAGGAACCGCGCCGCTGCTGGACGAGCTGCGCGCCCGGGTGGATTCTCAATCGCTGGAACAGCAGTTGATTGCGGCCCGGAACGCGCTGGAAAAAGACAAGCTGGGGCTGGCGCGGGTAATCGGGCTGCCTCTGGAGCAGAGTTTCACACTGGCCGATAAGGCTCCTTACGCGGCCTTCGACAAGATTGATGTGGAAGCCGCGATTCGCCTAGCCCACGCCAACCGCAAGGACCTGGCGGCGATGGTGGAGCAAACCAAGGCAGCCGAAGAGCAACGCAAGGCGGCCACGGCCGAGCGGCTGCCCACGCTGAATTTTGCCGGCGACTACGGCGACATTGGCGTGAACGTGAAGACTTCGCACGGCACGGGCGACGCCGCCGGCACGCTGAGCGTTCCGCTGTTCAGGGAGTACGGACTGCGCGGCGAGGCGCAGCAGGCGCAGGCGCAGGTGGATACGGCGCAAGCCCGGTTGAGCGACAAAAGCGCCCAGGTGGACGCCGATGTGCGCGACGCGCTGCTGGACATAGCCTCGGCGCAGAAGATGGTCGAAGTGGCCCGCTCTTCGGTGGAGCTGGCCAACGAGGCGCTCAGCGAGGCGCAGCAGCGCTATGCCAATGGGGTGAGCGACAACCTGGCCGTGAGCCAGGCGCAACAGTCGGTGGCCCAGGCCAACGATCAATACGTGACCAGCCTTTACCGGCACAACGTGGCCAAGCTGAGTTTGGCGCGCGCGCTGGGAGCAGGCGAGAATTACAAGAGTTATCTGGGAGGAAAGTAGCGTGGCGGATTATATTCCAACACCGGAGCCAATCGAGCAGGAAACAGAGATAGACAGCGCGCCGCCGCAATCGCGCCGCAGAGGCATCGTAGTTGCCGTGGTGGTGATTCTTGCGCTGGTGGCTGCCGGAATCTGGTGGCGCTCCACCTATAGCGAAAGCACCGACGACGCGCAGGTCAACGGCCACCTGCTTCAGGTGAGCGCGCGCGTAGCGGGGCAGGTGGCCAAGGTGTACGTGGATGAGAACCAGGTGGTGAAAGAAGGCGACCTGATTGCGGAGCTTGACCCCAGCGACTACAAAGTCGCGGTGGAGAACGCCGAGGCGGCCCTGGCCAGCGCGCAGGCCAACGCCGCGGCGGCCAACGTGAATGTGCCGATTACCACGGTGAACACGGGCAGCAATCTGAACGCGGCCGACGCCAACGTGACCGGCTCTCACGCCGCCGTGGTGCAGGCCGAGGAGCAACTGGAAGCAGCGCGGGCCAACAACATCAAGGCCCAGGCCGATCTGGAGCGCTACCGGCCGCTGGTGGCAAAGGACGTGATCAGCAAGCAGCAGTTTGACGCCGCCGTGGCTGCCGCTGACGCCGCACGCCACTCCGAAGAGGCCGCCCGCGAAGGCGTGCGCGTGGCCCGCGAGCGCGAAACCCAGGCCAAAGCGGGATTGAAGTTTGCCCAGACTGCGCCCGAGCAGGTGGCCGTTCAATCCGCCCGCGCCCGCCAGGCACAGGCCATGGTCCAACAGGCCCAGGCACAACTGGACATGGCCCGGCTCAACCTGAGTTACACAAAGATTGTGGCGCCGGCGGCGGGCATCATCACCCGCAAGAGCGTGGAGATCAACCAGAACGTTGCGCCGGGACAGAACCTGATGATGCTGGTTTCGCTGGAAGGCTTGTGGGTGACGGCCAACTTCAAGGAGACGCAGTTGAGGCACATGTTCGCCGGGCAGGCTGTAGAGATCGACGTGGACTCGACGGGCAAGACTTACCACGGCAAGGTGACGCAGATTGGCGGCGCGACCGGCTCGGTGCTCTCGCTCTTTCCGCCGGAAAACGCGACGGGAAATTATGTGAAGGTGGTGCAGCGGGTTCCGGTGCGGATCGACTTTATCGATCTGGCCAAAGAAGACCCGAAGCACGAATTGCGGCCGGGGCTGTCGGTGGAGCCGAAGGTGAGCGTGAAGTGAGAAAGCAGCTATCAGCTTTCAATAATCTCTGCAAAAGAAATGTCCTTGCACCGTCCCGATGCCTTGAAAATCCAAAGCCTCCCCACCGAAAATGCTTGACTTGCAACAGAGAATCTACGGGACTCCGGTGTGAATCTGTGGAATTCGCTTTCCCCACGCTAAAGCGCGGGGCTAACAAACACTGCGCCTCCGGCGCGTCTATCAGGACATTACCTATAGCGCCATCAATCACTTTTAGTTCCCGGCCCGCGAGACAGGGCAACGGCGATTTTTTCATTTATCGACAGTTATATCATTGATTTAGAACACGATAGAAGATACGCATGCGCGCATAAAGCAATCGAGTGTTGAATATACGAGCATTTTTCGAAGTATGTTGCAGCAATTTGAACAATGGGCGCATAATCGAGAGAGTTGCTGGATTGAGGCAGGGTTTTCAGTTGTTTGCCGAGCGGCGCTTTCTCTTCTATGAATCAAGTTGAGCGACACCGAAATATTCTGGAAATATTATCGCGGCAGGACTTCGTCGATCTGGAAGAGTTGTGCAAGCAACTCAACACATCGAGAGCTACCGTTCGCCGGGATCTGATTGAACTGGAACGGAGCCGGAATATCCGCAGAGTGCGCGGCGGGGCGATGTCCACCAACACGCGCGAGGAGGCGCTCGACTTCCGGCAACTTTTTGTGAGCTGCCACGACGAAAAGATGCGCATCGGCAAAGCCGCGGCGGAGTTGATTGAAGACGGGCAAACCATCATTCTGGGGGGAGGATCCACGGTCGTTGAGGTGGCGCGCTGCCTTTACGATCGCCCGATTCAGGTAATCACCAACTCGATCCTGGTTGCCCAGGTCTTCTGGGAGTGCCGGCAAACCGAGGTTACGCTGACCGGCGGATTTCTCTATCCGCGCCTGGGGATTCAGTTTGGTCCGATCTGCGAGCGCATGCTGCACAGCATTTCAGCGGACGTAGCCATCCTGGGAATCCGCGGCATCACGGAAGCCGGCCTGAGCGACAGCAGCCCGCTGGTGGTGGCGTCGATCCGCGCCATGATCGAGTGCTCGCATCGGGTGATCATCGTTGCCGACCATACGAAATTCGGCAGAAACGCGATGAACCACGTGGCCGATCTCAAGGAACTCGATCAGATCATCAGCGACCAGGATCTTGCCCCGGAGCAGCGGCAATTATTGGACGAACACGGGGTTAATTATTTATTGGCGTAGGGCATTTTTCCTATTATGTAAAGTGCGGCGTGGACCGGGAGGTCCACGCGACAGCCGGCCAGGAGGCCGGCGCTACCTGTTCTTTCCCGGCGCTACCTGTTCTTTCAGCGACCGGCAACCTTGAACCAAGCAGGAGATCCACTCTATACCAACAGGTAAAATGCTATAAAAACTCCGCTCACCGGGCGCCGATGGTTTCCATCACCGCATCGGTGACGGACTTTACCAGCAGCTCCAGGTCAGTATCCGCGGGCCTTCCGGTGCTGCCATCGCAGGGGCTCGGGGTGAGCGCGATGGAGCCCGGCACCTCAAGATCGGAGAGCTGGCACTCCTTCATCCTCGACGTGTCGAAGCGAATGTCGGGTAGGCCGAGCTTTTTCTTGATGGCCAGCAGATCGGAGCCTTTTTGCTCCGAGATGTAGGAGATGGGCGCGCCCAGTTGCGAGGCCAGCATCAAGGTCCAGCAATAAGTCTCCAGCACCTCGGCATACCATTCGGCGTGGGTGACCGAGTCTGCCCAGCAGATGATTCCGTGATTGGCGAGCAGCACCGTGTTATGCGTCTTGACGAAGGGCAGAACGGTCTGGGCAAACTCCGCCGTGCCCGGCGTTTCGTAAGGCGAGATGGCTACCTTGCCGACGAAGATTTCGAACTCAGGAATGACCAGACTGGGCGGCACGCGCCCGGTGATGGCGTAGGCGGTGGCGTGCGGCGGATGGCAGTGAACGCAGGACTTGGCCTCCGGCACCGCTTTGAAGATTTCCAGGTGCAGGAAGATCTCGCTGGTGCGCGGCTTGGTTCCCGCGATCTGATTTCCCTCGAGGTCCACCATGCTCAGGTCTTCCGGCGTCAGGTCGTACTTGCTCACCAGCGTAGGCGTGCAGATAACCTCGTTGGGTCCGATGCGATAGGAGATGTTGCCACCGTTGCCGTCAACGAACTGGCGCATCCAGAGCTTGCGCCCGATGGCGCAGATCTCCTTTTTGACGGCCTCGGCTTCCGGCGTGAAAAACAGGCGCGGATTCGGAACGGAACGGCCCGGTGCTCTGCCGGAGGCTGGGAGGGAGGAGGATTGAACAGAAACGGCGGGGACGGCGGGAGCAGCGGCCCTGGCCGCGCCGCTCGCCACCAGGGCGATATTGTGCTGGACGAGGAAATCGCGAGCCGAGGGGGTTACGACACATTTTCCGCAGACGAGCACCTGGGTTGCGCCTTCCGACAGCGCGCTCCGGGCATCACGAATGGCTAAAAGCTTTTGGCCGGTAAGATCAATGCTTTTCATTTCGCTCTTCAACTCCCCGCCTCAGAATCCTCAAGAAACTGTCTTCGCATGAATGTCAATGGAATCCACGATCAGGGCGCAATATGCGTCCACCGGCACGGCATCAGGCCAGAAGGGATTCGCGGCTTCCCTGCCCTCGGTGAATGCCACCATCTGGCCATCGGCTGCGCCCAGTTCATCCACGGCGACCAGAGACTTGCCTCCGCCCAGACTGTTGCCGGCGCGCAGATTCTCCATCGTCACCGGCTCCAGGACCGCGAGCGTTCTGCCGCGATAGGAAGCGACGGCGGGATGAAGTGTGACGTGTCCGCGAACGATGCCCAGCCTCATGCGCTACTCCTGCCTCGCGCTTGCGAGGGCTTGCGTAGAATCCAGAATTCCCACAACGACCATGCGCGCCGGCGTGGTGTTGCCCAGACGCGCCCGCGCAATATCGCCGTCGGTGGAGACGAGCACGACGGAGCCGCTGGCCGCGCCCAGCCAATCGATGACCACAATCGGCTCCGGGCTCGCGCTCCCGTCGGCTTCAAGACGCTGGGCGAGCAGAAACCTGCAACCGTTCAGCGTGGGATGCTTCGCTGCCGCTACGACCGTTCCGCCAATGCGCGCCAGAAACATAGCTAAATGATCCGCAATGCATCGCCAACAATCATCTGCCGCTCCCGCGTGAAGGTGAGAGGGGTGGTGACGCCCTCGCCTGTCGGGGTGGCAATGGTGTGGCTGAAGTAACCCGCGCCGCCCACGCCCAGAGAGGCCGGAGACGCCGCGTTATGGATGAAAAGGGTGGTGTTCAGGGCGCGCGCCATGCGGGTTGCCGTCTCCACATTTTGCGTGTGAATGATCGCGGTGTGCCGGTAGCCGTGTTCGGCCTTGACCGCCGCTGCAATAGCCGCATCCACGTCGCGCACGCGCACTACGGGAATAAAGGGCATCATCTGCTCTTCGACGACAAAGGCATGGTTCTCGCCGGTCTCGCCGAAGAGGAGTTGCGTATCGACGGGCGCGCGCACGCCGGCCGCCGCGGCAAGAACCGAGACGTCCTTGCCCACCAGATCCTTCTTGACATGCGCCTGGGCGCAGCCTCCGCCGCCGCCCTCGAAGATGAAGGCCGCGCGGGTGAGACGCTCGATGGACGCTGTATCCAGTTGGAAGGCGCCGGCGCGGCGCATGGCGGCGATAAAGGAATCGGCGACGGAAGCAACCACGAAGACTTCTTTTTCGCCGATGCAGAGCAGGTTGTTGTCGAAGGCCGCGCCCTCGATGATGCACCGGGCGGCGCGATCCAGATCGGCGGTCTCATCGACGACGACCGGTGGATTGCCGGGGCCACCCGCGATCACGCGCTTGCCGGAATTGGCGGCGGCCTGGGCCACCGCAGTTCCTCCGGTGACGCACAGCAGCGCGACTTTGGGATGATGGAAGACCTGCTCGGCAGCTTCAATGGTGGCATCGCGCACGGTGGTGAGCACATTGGCAATGCCGAATTCGCGCTCGATCTCGCGATTGAAGAGCTGCAACGCATATTGCGCCACCTTCATGCCCGAGGGATGCGGCCCGAAGATGGCGGTGTTGCCTGCGGCCAGAATGTTGATGGCGTTGGAGGCCATGGTGGGCACGGAGTGAGTGACTGGCAGCATCATGCCAATGACGCCCCAGGGCGCATGCTCGATGATGCACAGCCCGGTCGAGTCACTGCGCGCCTCGCTGCGCAGGGCTTCAACACCCAGCACCAGGCGCATGTTGGTCAGCTTAAGAATTTTATGATCGAGGCGGCCTACTTTGGTCTCCTCCAACTCCATGCGGCCCAGTTCCTCGCGGCGATCATGGCAAATGCGGACGATGATATTGACCAACCGGGCGCGCTCATCGAGGCTCAAGACCACGAGACGCTTCTGCGCCTCATAGGCTGCGTTGACGGCTTCGTCCACAGTGGAGAATACGCCGTCGCGCGCGGCAACAGATGGAGCGGGCGCGGCAGGCGAGTCCGGCAGTTGCATCTGGATACGAAGCCGCGCAACGACTTCCCTGGCGATCTCCGCAATCACCTGGTCCTGAATCTGCATCAGGGCTTCTCCAATATTTTGCCTTCAACTTCGATGGCATCCAGGATGCCGACAATCACGGCATCGACCGGCGCATCTTTCGTCGCCGGTGTGAGGCGCGCCGAGCTGCCCTGCGTGAACAGGACACACTCGCCGATTCCTGCGCCGACGCTGTCAACAGCAACCACGGAGCTGCCCGAGATTTGCAGCTTGGCCTCTTTGCTGATGTAGGGCTGAATCAGCAACAGTTTCATGCCCAGAAATTTTTCGTTCTTCTGGGTGGCAACTACGTTGCCGATAACCTTTGCTATGAACATAACGGTTCCCTCGCGCGTGGCGGCAGACGCGATCCTGCCGCAGGCTGCTATTTCGGCAATACCGTGCCCAGAGTGCCGTGCGGGCGCGCGATCACATGCACGCTTTTCACTTCGCCCACCGCGCGGGCAGCTTCAGCGCCCGCATCGACCGCGGCGCGCACGCTTCCCACATCGCCCTGAACAAAAACCGAGCACAGACCGCTGCCGATCTTGTTCCAGCCGGCAAATTTCACGCTGGCAGCCTTCAGCATGGCGTCTGTGGCCTGAACCAGCGCCACCAGACCTTTGGTCTCGATCATTCCAATCGCTTCGTTAGCCATTTGCTTTCTCCTGAAGTTACTTCAAAAAACTTTCGACGAGCGCATCGTGGGGACGCGCAATCACGTGCGAGGAGACCAGTTCGCCCACTGCCTTGGCTGCGGCCGCGCCGGCATCCACCGCCGCGCGCACGCTTCCCACATCGCCGCGAACGATGGCCGTCACGTATCCGCCGCCAATCTGCACGGTTTTTACCAGTTCCACGCTGGCGGCTTTCACCATGGCGTCACATGCCTCGACGAGTCCGACAAGGCCCTTGGTTTCGATCAATCCGATTGCTTCACTCATTTGGATCTCCTTGCGCCTACTTCGCGGGTTTGGCTGCGGCCTTTTTGTCTTGCACAAAAGACGGCAGTTCGTCGTGGGGGCGAGAGATGACTTGCACGCTGACCACCTCGCCGATTCTGGATGCTGCCTCCGCGCCCGCGTCCGTGGCGGCCTTGACAGCGGCCACGTCCCCTTCAACAAAGGCGGTCACCAGTCCCGCTCCAACGGACTGCCAGCCGGCGAACGATACGTTTGCTGACTTGAGCATGGCGTCGGTTGCTTCAAACAACGCCACCAGGCCCTTCGTCTCAATCATTCCAAGCGCTTGCTTCATCGCTTCCTCTCTTCTTTGTGGTGTTACTTAAAAAGCTCGATTTCGCTGGTTAAATGCGCGCCACACGCGTTCGCCTCATCGGTATCCATGTGGACGTTGAGTTTGGCGGTTGGTTCGATGCGAACGTGAACGTTGTTGAAGGTGACGCCCGCCGGGCCGCCGAAACGCAGCTTCATGCGGTCGCCATTGGAGACTCCGAAGTGCGCGGCCTCGGCGGGGTTCATATGCACGTGAATCGCGGCGCGGATGACTCCTTCCTTCAGCTCGACCACGCCCCTGGGCCCGATGATGACGGCTCCCGGTGTGCCCGCGATGTCTCCGGAGAGCCGCACGGGAATATCCGCGAAGCCCAGCATGATGGCGTCGGTGAAGGCCAGCTCGATCTGCGACTGCCGGCGCATGGGCCCGAGAATGCGGAGGTTGGAGATCAGGCGGCTGCGCGGCCCGACGATGGTCACGGTCTCCCTGGCCGCGAAGTTACCTTCCTGAAAGAGCGGGCGGTCGAAGGTCAGTTCGGTTCCCGGCCCGAAGAGCACGTCCATGTCTTCGCGGCAGATGTGCATGTGCCGCGAGGAGGTTTGCACGGTGAGCTGCGGCGCCGGGCTTTTCTTTCCTCTTCCGAGATATTCAAGAGCCACCTGGCGGACAATCTGCTCCACCATCGATCTGTCGATGGAGCCCGCTGAAGCTATCGAAATTCCGCTTACGCTGCTCATAGCAATTCCCGAACGTTGTTACGCTGCTTACTATTTGCTTCGCCGGCCACTTTCACCGTTTCGCGAGCGACAATCAGCTCTTCGTTCGCGGGAACGATCAGAATTTTCACTGCGGAGTTTTCGGTGGAGATTGCGCCCCGCCCCGATGCGGCGCGATTCCTGTTCTCATCGAGCGCGATGCCGAAGCTGCCGAGATTTTTCAAAACTGCGGCGCGCGTCTCCCAACTGTTTTCGCCGATGCCGCCGGAAAAGGTGATGGCGTCAACGCCGCCCAACTCCAGCAGAAACGCGCCCAGATAATGACGAATTGCGCGGACAAAAACATCGAGCGCCAGGCGCGCTTGCCTGCTGCCCGAGGCCGCGGCCTGATCCAGATCGCGCATATCGCCGCTGGTTCCGCTGATGCCCGCCAATCCCGAGTGGCCGCCGAGAATGCGCGCCATCTCATCCGGCCCCACATTCAGCTTCTTCATCATGTGCAGCACGGCGAAGGAGTCGATATCGCCGACGCGGTTGCTCTGCGGCAGGCCCGATTGCGGCGATGTTCCGAAGCTGGTGTCGATGGCCACGCCGTCGCGGAAGGCCGCAATGCTGGAACTGCCTCCCAGGTGGCAGGAGATGTGGCGCAGATTTTTGCTGGCCAGCAGCTTCGAGGTGTGCTCGTTGGCGGCGCGATGACTGGCGCCGTGAAATCCATAGCGGCGAATGCCGTACTTCGTGCGCCACTCATAGGGCACGGCGTAGGTGGTGACCGCTTCATCCATGAACCGGTAGGGGCTGGTCTCGATCACCGCGACCAGAGGAACGCCGGGAAGCTCCTGGCGAAAGGCCTTGATGGCCGCGATGTAGTGAGGATTGTGCGCCGGCGCAAAGAAAGTGAACTCCTCCATGGCGGCCAGAAACTGATCGTCGATGATCTGAGATTCATTGAGAGGCCCCGCATGGACCACTTTGAACCCCACCGCTTCAATCTCCGAAAGATTCCTGAGGGCCTTGCCTTCGCCGGCAATCGCCGCCAGACACTTGCGGATCGCCGACAGGTAGTCAGGAGACTCGCCTCCCGACTGTCCGATCCGCTCCACCCGGCCATCGGCCAGCACTGACTCAGCCGGCATATCCAGAAGCCGGTACTTGAAGGAAGTGCTGCCGATATTTGGAATGAGGCATTTCATAAATGGACGATAATGAACAATCTTGAATTAATTTAAAGCGTACAGTACAATTCTGGTCAGAGTCAAATGGATTTTTGGCGGTTTTTGAGGTTGACCCTGTATGGCGGGTATTGCCGGAGAGATACGAGTCCAACAGGCAGGGGGAGCGTTGCATCCCCCATCTACCGGCCGTCTTGAGGAACTCGGCATCGTGGGCGCGGGTGGCGGAGGGTTTCCCACGGCTGTCAAGTTCGAAGCCAGGGTGTCTCTGGTCATTGTGAACGCGGCCGAATGCGAGCCCCTGCTGCACAAGGACAAGGAACTGCTCCAGCACCACTCCGAGGCCTTTTTGCGCGGCCTGCAAATGGCCATGGAGATTACCGGCGCGCGCGAAGGGGCCATTGGAATCAAGGAAAAATACCACGAAATCATTGACGCGCTGGAAGGCGCAGTGCCGCCCGGAGTGCGGGTTGTGCCCTTGCCGGATGTCTACCCGGCGGGCGACGAATTCATTCTCGTTCACCTGGTCACCGGACGCGTGATTCCACCGGGCGGACTGCCCAAGGATGTGGATGTAGCGGTCGCGAATGTCGAGACCCTGATCAACATCGGCCTGGACCGGCCGGTGACGCACAAATACCTCACCGTGGCCGGCGCGGTTGAGAGCCCCGTTACTCTTCGGGTACCCGTGGGCATCCCCATCGGCGAAGTGATTGATGCGGCGGGCGGGGCAACGGTGCGCGACATCGGGGTGCTGCTGGGCGGCGTGATGATGGCCAAACCGGCGGCCCACCTCGACGAGCCGGTGACCAAGACCACGGGCGGAATCATCGTGCTGCCCGCCACGCACAAGCTGATCGAGCGCCACAACGCTCCGATGATCCAGGTGAACCGCATCGGGCGCTCGGCCTGCGACCAGTGCCGCTTCTGCACGGAATTCTGCCCGCGCTTTCTGCTGGGGCATCCGATTCAGCCGCATCGCGCCATGCAGTCGCTGGGCTTCGCGACCGGCGCTGACACTATGGTTGCCACGCTCTATTGCTGCGAGTGCAACCTTTGCTCGCTCTACGCCTGCCCGGAGGACCTCGACCCCAAAAATGTCTGCGTGCAGGCCAAGCCGATGGCGCGGGAGCACGGACTGACCTTCAAGGGCGACCCGGCATCGATTACTCCTCATCCGCTGGCCGAATTCCGCCGCGTGCCGATGCGGAGGTTGATCGCACGTCTTGGTTTGGGCGAGTTCAACAATGTTGGCCCGCTGGTGGACCATTCGTTCTCGCCGAGGAGGGTCAAGGTGCTGCTGAAGCAGCATGCGGGAGCGCCCGCGGTACCGGTGGTGAAATGCGGCGACCGGGTTCGCGCGGGCGATCTGCTCGCAGCGCCGGAGCAGGGCAAGCTCGGCGCACGCGTGCACGCCAGCATCGACGGCGTGGTGAGAGTGGCCGCCGATGCGGTCTTCATTGAAGCGCAGGGCGCATAGAAGGGGTGAACGCCGTGTCTGAAATCAACTCTATCGGGCTTGTCGAGCTTGCAAGCGTGGCCACCGGTTTCCTGGTCGAGGACGTGATGCTGAAGGCCGGGAATATTCAGTTGCTGCTGGCCCGCAGCATCTGCTCGGGAAAATTTCTCATCGTGGTAGCCGGCGACGTGGCCTCAGTGGATGCCGCTATCCAGGCCGGCGGAGTTGCCGCGGGCCCATCGCTGATTGAGAAGCGACAGATCGCGCGCATCCACCCCTCTGTTCTGGCGGCCATCTCCAACGCCGTTGATGCCGATCCCCGGCAGTTGCGCGCCATCGGGGTCATCGAGACCTTCTCCGCAGCCAGCATCATCGAGGTGGCCGACGCCGCGGTCAAATCCGCCAACATAACCCTGCTCCGCATCCACCTGGCAATGGCTCAGGGCGGCAAGGGATTTGTGCTGATGGCCGGCGATGTAGCCAGCGTGCAGGCGGCCGTCGCAGCCGGCTGCAAAGTGGCTGCCGAGGACGGCATGCTGGTGGGCCGGAGCGTGATTGCCGCACCCTCTAATGAACTCTTTCGAGAGTACTTATAGAGCGAAACCAGTGTTGCGGCCCGTCCCTGGCATGGAATTCAGGCCGGCGCTACAGATTCTATTCTTCCAAGTGTGTATGATGAATTCGGGGCAGCTAGTGGAACCCGGAAGTACACACAAGGCCTCTTTTATTGACGAAACGTGACTTTGCGGGGAAAGAACCGGATATATGCAGGCAGTCAGGGAAGCCGGCCGGCATGGGAAGCGGCGCAGAGCAACGGCGCGGGGCATGGCCCCCAATGAGCTAGACGGGCATATGTGGGAAAGGGATAACTTTCGTCATGGCTGCATCGGTTCGCTCATTTTTTGCCGCTCTATGCAAATTCTCCGGTATGTTCAAAGCGGCAGTCGCGGCACTGCTTATCGTTTTGCCGGCGATCAGCGCGCCCTCCTCCGCTCAAACCACGACCATCAGCGGCACGGTCTATGATCCCAAAACGACCGCGAACTCACTTCCCTTGCCCAATGTACTCGTCTATTTGACGACCGGGACGGTGGCGCCGCTGCCATCCGGCGTGCAGTGCCTGACAAAACCGACGCCCACCGGCGCGGTCAGCTACGCCTACACCGCGGTGGATGGCACCTTCACGCTGGGCAACGTGCCGGAAAACGCAACGTACACGCTGGTCATCCAGGCGGGCAAGTGGCGGCGTCAGTTCAGCGAGACCGTGGCTGCCGCTCCCCTGACCGGGCTTTCCCTGCATATGCCGGCGAACCATACGCAGGGAGACATCCCCCTGATCGCAATCGCCACGGGATCCGTTGATGCGCTGGAGTGCGTACTGCGCGAAATGGGCATTGCCGATACGGAGTTTACCGACGACAATGGCAGCGTCAATCCGGAAGGGCGCATCCATCTTTACGTGGGCAGCGGATCGCCCGGAGCGGATATCAATGCCTCGACTCCGACGCAGACCACGCTCATGGGCACTGTCACGGATTCCTCGCTCCTGAATAGCTACGACATGGTGTTGTTTCCCTGCCAGGGAACACCCATGGGCCAGGCTACCAGCACGGCCGCGACCAACCTGCTGAACTACGTGAACTCTGGAGGCCGAGTCTTTGCAACCCATTACAGTTTCGCGTGGCTCAACCCCGCCTCACCTTACGATTCGCAGTTTCCGCCGGTGGCGAACTGGGTTAACGATATAGACGTTGCAAATGGCGAGGCTACGATTAATACGAACTTTAACGGCGGAGCGACACTCGCACAATGGCTGGAGAATGCCGGCGCATCGACGACCTACGGACAGGTTATGCTCGATACGCTGCGCAACGATATCAGCAGCGTGATTGCGCCGACGCAGTCCTGGGCAACGCTCAATTCCAACGGCGATATTATGCAGATGACCTTCAACACGCCGGTCGGCGCGACCGCCGCAGATCAGTGCGGGCGCGTGTTGTTCAACGAATATCACGTGTTCAACGCCTCCCACACGAACGGCGATCAATTTCCCGCCGAGTGTCCGAGTTCCACAGCCATGACCCCGCAGGCGGAGATGCTCGAATATGCTCTCTTCGATCTGTCCAGCTTTGTGACGCCGGTGGTGGCGCCCACGCTTTCCATCACTTTTAACCCCAGCCCCCTGATCGTAAAGCAGGGCGACAGCGCCGATGAAGTGACGGTGAATGTGACGAACACCAGCTCGTCTTTCGAGATCTACAGTCCCGTTGTTCTCTCTTTCTTGCTGCCATCCGGAGTTATCGCAACCTCACTGACGGACACAACCGGCGGCTGGATCTGCGCGTTGAGCACGATGACCTGCACGCGAAACACCAGCCTCGCCGCCAGCGCCAGCGATTCGGTCACGCTGACCGTGAGCATCCCCGCCTATACCTCGGGGAGCAGCACCCGGGGAACGATCACCGCCATCGCTTCCAGCCCGAGCTTCTCCAACGATGTGACCGCGACGGACACTGTGATCTTCCAGCAGACGCCGGCCATTACCTGGGCGACGCCCGCGCCCATCACCTACGGGACGCCGTTGAGCACAAAGCAGCTCGACGCCACCTCGCCGCTGCCGGGCAGCTTCAGCTACTCTCCCACCGCGGGAACGGTGCTGGGCACAGGGCAGCACACGCTGACGGCAACCTTTACGCCAAACGATACCCTCAACTACACCACCTCGACGGGAACCGTAATCCTGACGGTGAATCCCGCGACACCTCTCGTCGCGCTGACCACCTCCGCTGACCCCGTCTTTACCTCCAACCCGGTCACCTATACCGCAATCATTACCGTTCCAGCAGCCGCGCCCACCGGCACTGTAGCCTTTTTCGATGGAACGGCGCAGATCGCTTCGAGTAATGTCTCGGCGGGGGTGGCTACCTTTACCGCAACGGCTCAGGCCACCGGAATTCACTCCATGACCGCGGTCTATTCCGGCGACAGCAATTACACGACATCCACCAGCCAGGCGCTGGTCGAAGTGATTCAGGACTTCACGGTGACACTGCCGCATGGCAACGGATCCACAACGATTGTGCCTCTTGGAGGGCAGGAAACGTATCCAATTGTGATTACTCCGGTAGGCGGCACGACTCTGCCGGAAGCGGTGAGCTTGAGCGTTTCCGGAGTTCCCCCGGGAATGACTGCCGTACTGAATCCGAGCGTAGTAGCGGCAAACTCTGCAACGAGCACTGTGACGCTGGTGGTGATGCTGCCAGGCAATTCAGCCGCGCAGCCGCCACCCACTCCCTTCGGCAAAGGCTCGCTCCCGGTGGCGCTGGGGCTCATCCTGTTCCCCCTGGCCGGCAGGCTGCGGAAGGCGGCTCATCGCTTCAGCAGGGTGGTGGCGCTTGTGCTGGCCAGCGCCGCGCTGGCCGTAGGATTGACCGGTTGCCATATCACTTATACTCCGCAATCCTATTCGTTTACCCTAAGCGCGACCTCCGGCTCTTTGTCGCACACTACCACGATGGATATCACCGTGAAATAACCCTTGCGCCGAATCGCCAGGAATCCCGGCCATTCTGCCAGATCGATGATTTACACTGACTAAACCTAAGCTATGCACAGAAAAAGATCAATCGCTGCATTATTTTCCATACTGTTTGCCGCCGGAGCCTTTTCCGCGCCCGCGCAGGTGGCGCCCTCAGCCACCGTTCAGCGGCATTCTCTAGCCGTTGGAGGCCTGGGCGCCGTTTTTCAGCCCGACTACGCCGGGGGATTGGTCGCACAAACCGGCCCGCAACGCCTTTATGGCATGGGCGCCTATACGGACTTAAAGTTTTCCCGCTGGGTTCAGCTTGAAGGCGAGGGCCGCTGGCTACGCTTCAATTCCTACCTGGGCATCACCGAGGACAATTACCTGATCGGCCCCCGGCTTCCGCTCGACAGGTTGCGCTACAAGCGGGCCACGCCCTACGCTAAAGTCCTCTTCGGCTACGGCAAGTTGAACTTCGAATTAAACGGCGGGTATAACTATTATCTCGATATCGCCTACGGCGGAGGCGTGGATGTCAAACTGACAAAGCGGATTACAATCCGGGCTATCGACTTCGAGTACCAGCAATGGCCCGGGTGGCCAAATGTACCTCTGGTCTCGAACACTACGCTTTCGCCCTACGGCGCAAGCGTGGGCGCCAGCTACAAGATTTTCTGAGCCGGTTTGCGGACAGCGATTCGAATTCTCGAAAGCCTCTCTTTCTCTCTGCTTGTGAAGATCATGCGCGGGTATACGATTGCTGGGAGGAAGAGTACCTTGTACCTGATTCGAGTATCTTCTCGACCAACTTATATACAGTGGTTCCAGTTTTTCGAGGCCAATCGGCGCATGGCGGGATGTCCCGCTTCTTTGCTCGATCAATTGCAGCTTGGATCTTCTCGCGCGTGAATTTCCGTCCGTACACGTGTTTGTCATAATCAGGCAAGTGTTTGGCAAGTTTCTTGTCACAATCCTCGCCCGTCGCCACGCCTTTGGCGTCCTCGAAATGCAACAACAACCAATACTCAAACTTAGGGTTGCTAAGTGCGAATCCATAATTCTTGCGACTCTGCGCCCAGCCGTGTAACTCAACTAGATGTTCTTCGGACCAGTAATCCATATCGACGACAACCCAGGCCTCATCGGTTCTTTTGAGGCTCTCTTTGTGAACATACTCACGAACGCGCCGCAGAGCCTCTCTCGGGGGAAGATTGGCCTTATTCGGAAGGCATTTCACGTGAACAAACGATCCTTCGACGAGCAGCTCGTCCTCGAATAAATGAAAATACTCCTGTTCGGTGACAGTGCCTTCGGCAACAATGACGAACATACGTTTGTATCGGCGTTGGCCCTCAGGACGACGGAAACGGGATTTCATCGTACCGATGCCTCATCTTCGCAAGGAGAACTCGTAGTCCTGATTCTTGGAACACCACCCATACGACCTTGCAGATAGCTCTTGCGAATGTCCTTGTCCTTGCGTACGTCCTTGAATTCGCTGAAAGCAGCCAGCTTGGATGCGCCGAATTGGTCGCGTTCTGTGATCCAAATCTCATCCCTGCGGAAGATTTCCTGCGTCATCAATTGGGCGTCATGTGTTGTAAAGATTAATTGAGAATGGGATAGACTCGTCCGTTGCATTAGATAATGTTCGATGAGATTCGTTGTCAAATTAGGATGCAGACTTCGGTCCAATTCATCAATCACAAATGTGGCAGATCCTAACTCTTCTTCAAGAAACAGGAAAGCTGGTATAAGGTCAAGGAGCCTTCGTGTACCATCTGACTCGTCAGAGAAGGTAAAGAGAATTTCCTCTCCTTTCTCACCCATGTGAACTGGAGCAAGTTGCCGTGCAACGACCTTACCACCCTTCCTTCGGATAAAAGTTCCTTCCTCTCTAAAGGGACTAAGAGAGATAGTCTGCCCTTCCTTGAGATCAGCCGCTATCGCATCGATCAATCCTTTAGGCAACGATCTTTCCAGAGGAACATCTACCTGGCGAAAAGCTGCAATCCCTGAGTCAAGGTCGTGTAATCTTGCTGCCATGATCCGAAACTGCGGATGGTCATCATCTGTAATTTCGGATAATTTACCATAGCGCGTATTTGGGAGAATAACAATGAGACTTTTTTCAAACCAATCATAGAGAAGCTTGAAATCAGCCAGCTTCTGAGAAACTGAATTTGTAAGGTAAAGTTGATTGTCTTGCGTCCCTTGAAACGCAAAGCTCAGTGCGGAATTCTTTGGGAATTGGTCTATTGGATCAAGCTTCCCTTCCAATCTCCGAAATAGCGTTTCCTCACTTGCTTTATTGATCTGCTTCAGTTCTTCATGCACGACCCTTTTTGCTATCACAGAAAATCTGTAATCATAGATCGTTTCTCCAATCAAAATCTCGAATCGGAAGCATGTCGGATGATCGGAAGATTCTTTACTCAGGCGAAACGGCTTGATAGGGATTGCTGTTGCGGCCTTTGGAGGGTCTATGATGAACTTCTGTGCGAAAGATAAGGCTTTGATGAGGTTGCTTTTTCCCGAGGCATTTGCGCCATAGATTGCGGCAACTGGCAACAGTTTCAGGCCGTATTTTTCGATCGCAGTAAGATGGCCGGCGTGCTGTTCTTCACGTGTAGCGACCATATCGAGGGTTGCCTCATCACGGAATGACATCCAATTTCCGACGGAAAAGCGTAGCAGCATTTCGTCACCTTAGGAGATATTTCCTCTTGAATATATAAATATAGGCCCAATTATATGAATTGTCTGTATGTATGGGAGATTTTTTCTCCTATAGTACTTTAATTGTCAATTTGGAATGAACGCCTGAATCAGGCATTTGCAATATCCCTTTTAATTTCAATCATATAGCTGTCATGCTCTTCCCTGCCGGGCCGCAGCATTAAATCCCTGATCGCCTCGCGGGGGTCCTTGCCTTTGTCCAGAATCAGCTCCATCTGTTCGGTAATGGGCATTTCGACTCCCTGCCGGCGGGCCAGCCTCAGAGCCGCATGTGTGGTCAGAACGCCCTCGGCGACTTTGCCGTCCAGTCCGGCGAGAATCTCCGGGAGAGTGTGGCCCCGGCCCAACTCCTGACCCACGGTGCGGTTGCGCGAGAGGGAGCCGGTGCAGGTGAGCACCAGATCGCCCACTCCGGAGAGGCCGGCCAGGGTCTCGCGGCGTCCGCCACAGGCCACGGCCAGGCGGGTGATCTCGGCGATGCCGCGCGTCATGAGGGCGGCGGTGGAGTTATATCCCAGCCCCACACCGTCGGCAACACCGGCGGCGATGGCGATTACGTTTTTCAGAGCCCCGCCCAACTCCACGCCGATCATGTCCGTGGAAGTGTAGAGCCGTAGCGACTGCGAGGCGAGTTCCGCCTGGATGCGGGCGGCAACGGCCGCGTCTTCAAAGGCCACGGTGATGGCGGTGGGCTGTCCCTGCGCTACCTCCTGCGCAAAGCTGGGACCGCTGAAGGCGCCAATGGGCAGTTTGAAACCGGTCTCCGGCTCCGGCAGGCACGCGGCGATCACCTGGCTCATGCGCAGCAGGCTATGGTCCTCCAGGCCTTTGGTGGCGCTGATGATGATCTGGCCGGCGCGCAGATGAGGGCACAGGCGCGTCAACGCGGCACGGAGAAACTCCGAGGGAATGACCGAGAGGACGATCTCCGCCTCTTGAACAGCGGCCTCGTCACCGGTTACGGCGATCCCCGGCGGGAGGGGAAAGCCGGGCAAGAAGAGCTTGTTTTCGCCGGCTTCGGCAATCTCCCGCGCAAGCTCGTGGCTGTGCGCCCACAGCATAAGCTGGTGGCCGCCACGGCGGTCGAGCGAGAGGGCGATTGCGGTTCCCCAGGCTCCGCAGCCCAGAATTGCAATACGGCTCATGCGGTCTTTTTAGCTCCCAGTTTGGATTCCGTGCCGGCCAGCAGCCGGCGGATATTCGGGTGATGCTTGACGATGAGCAACAGCGCAACGGCGATCTGCACGGCGATGAAAAACGCGGGCCTCTCGCCCCCACCCTGAATATGCCCCAGCCACCAGGCAAAGAACGGAAAACTGCCTGCCCCCAGGATCGAGGCCAGCGAGACGTAGCGGCTGATCGCCAGCACCACGAAGAAGACGGAGATGGCCGCCAGAGCCGCCCAGGGCGCCGCCACCAGAAATACTCCGAAGCCGGTGGCCACGCCCTTGCCGCCCTTGAAGCCTAGCCATACCGGAAAGATGTGGCCCAGAACGGCAAACAGCGCGGCCAGCGCGTGCATGTTGTCCGGCGCTGCGGCGGGGGCGAGCAGGTGGCCGATCAGCCCGCCCAGCCAGACCGCCAAGCAGCCCTTGAGCATATCCATCAGGAAGGTGGCCGCGGCCAAACCCTTGCCGCCGGAACGCAGGACATTGGTAGCGCCGATGTTCCCGCTGCCGGTTTGGCGGATGTCCTGGTGGCGAAAGAGGCGTACCAGCACGTAGCCGCTGGGAACCGAGCCCAGCAGGTAAGCAACGACGACGATGAGCAGGTAGGCGAAGATCATACCGAGGGAGAGTTTATCAGGTTGCGGGCGGGCTTGCAGCGGGCATTTGGGCCCACGAACAATCTATCGAATCATCATCAATATTGTTTATTCCCACTTGACCTTATAAACAATATTGTTTATAATTGATTTATGAAGAGCAGCGAATTCAAACGCTGGCTGAAGAAGCAGGGAGCGACCTTCACGAGCGGCAAGGGATCGCATCTGAAGGTCGAACTGAACGGCAAGTTCTCTGTCATGCCGATACACAAGAGCAAGGAGATTGGAACCGGGCTCGTTGCGAAGATCAAAAAGGACTTAGGTCTCAAATAGGAGGAAATATGTTGGCATATCCCGTTGAACTCACGCCGGATGGAAAGTTCATGATGGTCACTTTCCCTGATATTCCCGAAGCCAACTCGCAGGGCGATAGCGTCGAGGACGCTTTGAGGATGGCAGCGGACGCGCTGGAGACGGCGCTCGATTTCTACTTCGACGCGGGCCGTCCGGTTCCAGAACCATCGAAAGCTAAGCGCGGACAACATATGATTGAACTTCGGGCCAGCATTGCCGCCAAGGTGCTCTTGTTGAATGAAATGCTCCGCCAAAAGGTCAGGCCGGTTGAATTGGCGCGGCGATTGCAAACCACACCGCAGGAGGTTAACCGGCTGACAAATATTCGCCACACATCGCGCATCGACGGTATCGCCAGTGCGCTCAAGGCACTGGGCAAGACCATGGAGATTCGGGCTGTTTAGGGCGTACCAAGGCTTGGCGGTCTCCCATATCTCAAAATCGTGACCTGGGCTACCCAGCATTTGTGGTTAAGTTTAGATTAGGCTACTCGTCAGTATTTATCGCAACAGCGCAGCTTCCGCCTTCTCCAGCGAGACTCCGCGCAACAGAAAGACTTTGCTTCGTGACAAATCGCCAGACTTCAGTTCAACGGCATTCTTTGGCACGCCCAGCGTTTCGGCCAGAAAGGCAATCAGAGCCTGGTTGGCGCGGCCTTCGAGAGGCGGAGCGTGAACGGCGATCTTCAGTTGCGCCGACGCTCCTTCGCCATAAACGCCGGTGATGGCCGTCTTTTTGGCGCCGGGTTGCGCGCGCACGGCCAGTGTGACGCCTTCAACAGTCGCCCGCAGCATCAGGCCGTCTCCCGGATGGCCGCGCGCTCGCCAAAGAGCGCCGTGCCCACGCGGATGCGCGTTGCACCCTCTTCAATGGCCAGAGGAAAATCCTCGCTCATGCCCATGGAGAGCACGTCCAGTCGAAGCCTAGGATGGGCCTTCGTCCAGAGCTCGCGCAACTTACTTAGTCCTCTAAAGCAGGCTCGCGTTGCGGCTTCGGGCACATCGAGCGGGGCAATGGTCATCAAGCCGCGCGCTTGCAAGTGCTCCAGATCTGGCAGACGCTCCAGAAGTTCGGCGGCCTCGGCGGAGTCCGGATTCAGCCCCGACTTGCTCTCTTCAGGACTGAGCTTCACCTCAATCAGCACCGGCAGCCGCTTGGCCAGTTTGCCCGCCGCTTCGTTGAGCCGCTCGGCCAGGCGCAGCGAATCCAGCGTGTCGATGCCATCAAACAATTCCACCGCTCGCGCCGCCTTGTTCGATTGCAGATGGCCGATGAGGTGCATGCGGAGATTTTCCTGCCCGCACGCCGACCGCAGGGCTGCTGCATGCAATGCCTTGGCGGCAAACTCCTGGACGCGATTCTCGCCGAAGAGCGTCAGTCCCAGCGCGGCAGCCTCGGCAATCGTTGCGGCTGGACAGGTCTTGGTGACGGCCATCAGCTCGACTTCAGCGCGGGGACGGGCGGCGCGGCGGCAAGCCGCCTCAATCGCCGCTTCCAGCCATTCGAGATTGTCGGTGAGCGTCGTCATGGTGCGGATTACAGGGCTATCCCTTCCGAAAGATGCAATCAGGATTTCCAACGATTACCGGGTTGCATGATGTAGTGTCTAACGACATAGCGCCACGGGATGAGTGGAATGAAAATGACGACCATCAGACAGGCCTGGATATCCTGAACAGCAGCGGTGGTGAGCTGGTGAGTAGTCCACAGGGGCAGAGCAAAAGCAAGAAGGTAGATGATCTTCCAGGCAAACTCGAAGAGCAACAAGGGGAGCATCTGCACGGGATAGCGTAATCCAAGCACAGCCGTGAGGCCAAGACCCGCCAATAATGAGCATTGAATGCCATGCCTGATAGCTAAATCTGCGGTGTGATGGATGACGGAAGGCCATATGGTGAGGCCGAGGCCAACAGCGATGATCAAATAGCAAATGCGCAAGGTGTAAAGGCGGAAAAGTGAAAGCTCATGCATGGAAGCACCTCGGGAGTTTTGCAATCTCGTGTCTATCATAGCCCCTGCGCTTCGAGGAATTTTTCCGCCTCCAGCGCTGCCATGCAGCCGGAGCCGGCGGCGGTGATGGCCTGACGGTAGCGCCGGTCCTGCACGTCGCCGCAGGCATAGACGCCCGGGACCACCACGCCGTTGTTCGTCACCAGCACATTGCCGGTCGTCCGGATGTAGCCGTCATCGTCGAGATCGATCTGCCCGGCAAAGATTTTCGTATTCGGCTCGTGGCCGATGCCCAGAAACAAGCCGCTGACGGCCAAAGTCGTCTGCGTGCCGGTGGCAATGTCGCGCAGCCTGAGGCCCTTCACTTCCTTCTCTTCCACGCCCAGCACTTCCTCGATCACCGTGTTGGGGCGCAGCTCGATCTGCTTGTGAGCCTGCACGCGGTCGAGCATGATTTTGGAGGCACGGAAGCCAGAGCGCCGGTGCAGCAGCGTCACCTTGGAGGCAAAGCGAGTGAGAAACAGAGCCTCTTCCATGGCCGAATCGCCCCCGCCCACGACCGCAATTTCCTTGCCGCGGAAGAAGAATCCGTCGCAGGTGGCGCAACTGGAAACGCCGTGGCCGATCAGCGCGTGTTCGCTTTTGAGGCCCAGCCAGCGCGCGCTGGCGCCACTGGCAATGATCAGCGTGCGGGTGAGAATCTCGCCCGCCGAGGTTTGCAGCCTGAAGGGATTTTCCTTCAGGTCCACCGAAACCAGATGTGCCAACTGAAACGTCGCACCAAAGCGCGCCGCCTGCTTCTTCATGTTGTCGATCAGCTCCGGCCCCTGAATGCCCTCCGGCCAGCCGGGAAAGTTCTCCACCAGGGTGGTCATGGAGAGCTGGCCTCCCGGCTCGTGGCCCTCCAGAATCAACGGGTTAAGGCCGGCGCGGCCGGTGTAGATGGCGGCGGTGAGTCCGGCGCAACCGGAGCCGAGGATTACTGTCGAACGAATGTCGGTCATCAGATTTCCCTGCCTGATTTTAGCTCGTGACGCGGCGAGAGTTTCTATTCTTCATCCCGTCTCACTTGATTAGATGATTTTTAGACAGTCTTCGACTCGATGCTGCCTCGCAACACAACAAAATCTAATGGAAGCTCTTGTTACTTAAAGTTTTCCTGCCAAAATGCCCTTTGCCGATAAACAAACTGTGGCCGCTTTTAGCCTTCTCAGAAATTTCCATAGAAGATTCTCAGGCGAACCGCCACTTTCACCCTGGAGCGCACCCTTGTCCCACTCCTCCATACGCCGCCGCACGGCAGCCTGGCTTCTGGCCATGCTTCTCGTGCCGGCGTCGGCAGTGGCAGGCGGGCCCAAGTACGTAGCCGGGGTGAGCTACTTCAATCCGGGAGTCGTAGGCCAGCCAATTCACTGGGCCAACGGGCAGTTGAATTACTACGTGGATCAAGGCCCGCTGAACGCCTCGGTCACCAACGCGCAGGCCAAGGCCATGGTGGACGCGGCGGCTGCCGTGTGGAACGCGGTTCCCACTGCCGGTGTCACGCTCACCGACATGGGCACGCTCAATGAAGACGTCAACGGCTCCAACATCCTCATCAGCGGCACAAACTTTACCGTAACCAACGAACAGACCAGCCAGCTTGGCGTCCTGATTGAGCCAGCCGACATCACCGCTCCGGCCACCAGCTATCCGCTGGGCATACTCTTCGACGCCGACGGCACCATCATCAACACCCTCTACGGGGCCGGAGTCAGCCAGCAAAACAGTTGCCAGAACAACGGCGTCTACGTCTGGATCGACAACGTCAACCCCAATGGCACCATCGCGCACGGCATTATCCTGCTGAACGGATTGTGCGCCACGAGCGCCAACCTGCTGGAGATGATGAGCTTTGAGCTGGAGCGGGCCTTCGGGCGGATTCTGGGCCTGGACTACTCCCAGGTCAATCCCGGCGCCACGACCAATGGCGAACTGAACGAGACACAAGAATTGGACGGCTGGCCTGTGATGCAGCCCATCAGCGGCCTCTGCGGCGCGAGCGGCGGAGCCTGCATCCCCAACCCCACCGCGCTGAGCTGGGACGATATCGCCGCCCTCAACCGCCTCTACCCCATAACCGCCAGCAACCTCTCGAGTTTTCCCGGCAAGCAGATTACCGCCGCGAATACGGTTTCCATCACGGGAACCATCAGCTTCAAGACCGGCGTGGGGATGCAGGGCGTTAACGTGGTCGCCCGGCCGCTGGACTCCAACGGCAACCCGCTCTATCAGTACACGGTGACCGCTGTCTCCGGCGTCTTGTTCAACGGCAACCACGGCAACCCGGTGACCGGATGGACGGACGCCAACGGCAATCTGCTGACACAGTGGGGATCGAACGCCGCCGCCACGCAAGGCTTCTTCGACCTGAGTGGAATGCCTTTGCCGCTGGGCGTGAGCAGCGCCAACTACCAGGTCACCTTCGAGACAGTCAGCGCCAGTTACATTCTGAACAACTCCGTGGGTCCGTATCTCGACGGCTCGCCGGAGCCATCGGGAACGCTCGCGGCCATCCCGGTTCCGTCGATGTCAACGGGCAGCGCGCAGACCCTTACCGTCAGCGTGGCCAACTCGGCCATGGGCGGCTACGACGACGCCATCGGAAGCCAGGCCCAGCCGCGCCCTCTTCCGGCAAGCGGCCTGTGGGCCGGGCGGCTCAGCCAGGTGGGCCAGACCGACTGGTTTATCTTTCCCGTTCGCGGCGGGCGTTCCTTCACCGTGGTCACGCTGGCGCTGGATGAGACCGGCGCTCCCACGGACGCCAAGGCCATGCCCTCGCTGGGCGTATGGGACGCCTTCGATGCGGTAGGCTCCGCGGCCGTGGGTTATGAGTCCGGGATCAACGGCCTGGCCACGGGCGAGAGCTGGCTGCAAGTCTCCGCCGCGGGTGACGATATTGTCCGCCTGGGCATCGCCGACAAGCGTGGCGACGGACGCCCCGACTACGCCTACCAGGGCTGGGTGCTCTATGCCGACACGGTCATGCCCCTGCGCCTGCCCGCCTCGGGCGGAGCCATCGTGATTCACGGCATGGGCTTTCGCTCCACCGATACGGTGCAGGTGGGCGGCCAACAGGCCCTGATTACCAGCATTACGCCCAACGAGATCACCGCCGTCGCACCTGTGGCGGCCAGCGGGGTCACCGGCTCGGTCAACGTGGAGGTGGACGACCTGCCCGCCTACTACGCCTCGGCGATCATCACCGGCGGCATCAGTTACGACGCGGGCTCGGGCGACTCGCTCACCCTGCTCACCGCGCCCACCAGTTCGGTCCCCATCGGCGTTCCCGAGTCTTTTACCGTTCTGGCCCTGGACTCCAATCTCAACCCCGCCGGCGGCGTCTCGGTTATCTACACCGTCACCAGCGGAAGCGCCACGCTGGGCTGCGGCTCGACGACCTGCACGGTGACCGCAACCGGTGACGGACGCGCCACCATGAATGTAACGGCTACCAGCAGCGCATGGTCGATTGTTACTGCCTCGCTCATGAACGGCGTTCTTCTCAAGACCGAGTTCTATGGCGGAACGCCGCCCACCCTGGCCTCGCTCACCTCAATGCTCTCTCTGGCCGCCGGGGCCACCTTCACCTGGACCACGCAGGCCTTGGTGCTCAATAACGGCCTGCCTCTCAGCGGCCAGTCCGTTGCCTGGCAGACGATCGGCAGCGGGATCACCTTCCAGAGCGGCGCGGTCATCACCAACTCCAGCGGCATCGCCGCCAAGGCGCTCACCGTGGGTCCGCTCACCGAGGGCCAGACGGTCACCGCCAAGGCCTGCCTGAACGGGACCTCGCAGTGCATCACCTTCACCGCCTTCGGCTCGCGCCCGGAGTACGCCACCCTGGCCGCCGTCTCCGGAGCAACGCAAAGCCTGGCGGTAAGCGGAACCCCCAGCCAGATCACCCTGCGCGTCTACGACATGGACAGCAACCCCATGGCCGGCGCCACGGTCACGCTCTACCAGGCTCTCTACGCGTGGACGACGCCTTGCGGGCTGCATGGCCCTTGCGTGCAAGGCACTCTGCTGGCCACGCAGTCCGCCACTGCCAGTTCCGCCATTGACGGCACCGTCAACTTTTCTCCCGCTTCGCTCGCCGGCGTAGCCACTGACCTGCTGGGCTTGGCGGTCAGCGGCAACACAGCCAGCGTGAACATCGCCGTGGAGCAGCATCCGTAAGACAGTGGACAGTGAACAGTGGTCAGTGGTCAGTGGTTAGTGGTTAGTTGTCAGTTGTCAGTGGTTAGTGATTAGTGGACAGCGGACAGTGAACAACTGGGCGCCCCACCCTCGCGGCTGTCATCCTGAGCGAACGGGGCCCCAGGCGTTCTCTTCAGCCTGGGGGTGGTGAGTCGAAGGATCTGCTGTTGTTTTTCAATGAACTTCTGACTCACCATACTAGTCTCTGTTCTCGATAGTGTCCTAATTTGGATAATGGCGCTAATCTGCGTCGTTGCGTCCAGGAATGTAATAACCGTAAACATTACCGTAGAGCAGCATCCATAAAGCAGCTTCTAGCTATTAGCATTTGGTTTTAGGCGGAGGGAGGTGGGGGTTTTAACCCCCGCAAAAAGTCAACAGTATCTAACAGGGATTTAGCCCTGGAGGTATGCATTCCGTTCCTGTCTCCCTCAACGAAGCTTTTATTCATTGACGGGGTCAGCGCCGAAACGGTTGGGACCTTTTGTTCCCTTAATGAAGCCTAAAAAAATGAGTACAAAAAGTGAGAGCACGATGGTTGCGATCTCGATGGCGTCACGCTCAGGCTTGTGTAGGCCAAGATTATATAGAAGATGATGGGGAAGCGTTTTGGTGAGCAGGTAGGCGGCCTGCGGCACGAAATTGATCAGAGAAATCCATCCTGAATAATTTAGATCGTGCCAGCGCTTCACATGCGTGGCGAACAGGAACAATCCAAATGCGATGTCGAGGGGCATCGTGAGCAAGGCTGTAAGGTGTTGCGCGCTTTCCTCTGTGGCGGTATTGGCGTTCACCAGCGAGCCGATGATGAAACCGGCTGCAAAGGCCAAAGCGCCAATCACGATCGACCTACGCCAGAAATCTTCCCGTCCAATCCGCGCGCGGAAGGACAAAATGCTGGACTCGACGATCTCTTCATTCAACGGCACGCCGCCCAGGCCGAAAAAGGAACCTGAATCACCGGACATCTGAACCCTCTCTTGTTGGAATGGGATGAATTGTAGCAGAGCCGTTGTTGCACAATCAAAAACAAATCTGTGCAGTCAAAGGGGTGCGAGGCAATATTGCCATGACGCCTACAGGCGGAAAACCAAGCACTTCAGTTAAAACGGCACTGCCATGCTCGACCTCGGCTTTGTCCGCGGCAATCTGGAGCTTGTTGAAGCGAAACAGCACGCGCGCCCTGCTACTTCGCTAACTTGCTGCTCCCAGTTTCTGTTCCCTGATCTTTGTTCACTGTTTTTGCAGATAATTTCCCCTTTTTGTTGGACAATCATCCTTAGAGGCAATCGTCCCGGCGCGATGCGGCTACCAGAAGCCGAAAATGGCGCGTAACTCCTTATCCAGGAGGATTTTGCAGGCAACTTCTTTGTTATGAGGATTTTGCAGCGCAACCCCTCCTGTAACCTCATGAAAACAAAGATTTTGCGCCCAAAGTATGGGTGGGGGTGGGGTTACCAATGTATCAACAGGCAACGATGCCGGGTGCCGTGTACGTTCACAGTCGATTACCATGTGCTGGGCAATAAATCGGCGAGGACGGGCTTGGGGAAACCACGCCAATTCAATTGTCAGTGCAGGCCTCCGCTGGGACCGTCGTTCATACCTGTCGATTAAAATGGAATTGCGATGCTCGACCTGGGATTTGTACGCGGCAATCTGGAAGTCGTTGAGAAGAAACTGCGCGCGCGCGGGGCGGACCCGGCTGCGCTATTAAAGGATTTTCGAGAAAACGATCAGTTTCGGCGCGAAGCCATAACCCGGGCTGAGCAGTCGAAGGCTCGCCTGAATGTTCTGAGCCAACAAGTTGGCGTTCTTAAGAAAGCTGGGGAAGACGCATCTCTGCTAGTCGGAGAAACCCGTGGCCTTAAGCAGGAAATCGACAACTTTGACAAAATCGCAGGTGCATTCGACGTTATGATACGCCAGTGCCTGGAGCAAATTCCCAATCTCACCCGCGACGAAGTGCCGATTGGCAACTCCGAGGCCGACAATCTCACGGTGAAGACCTGGGGCGAGAAGACCGCTTTTGATTTTGAAGCCAAACCGCACTGGGAACTCGGCGAAGCCCTCGGCATCCTCGATCTGGAACGCGCGGCCAAGATCAGCGGCGCGCGCTTTGCCGTTTACATGGACGCGGGAGCGCGGCTGGAGCGGGCGCTGATCAGCTTCATGCTCGACCTGCACACCACGAAGCACGGCTACACGGAAGTCCTGCCGCCCTTCATGGTCAACAGCAAGAGTTTGTTCGGCACCGGCCAGTTGCCCAAGTTTGCCGAGGACCTCTTTCGCTGCTCGGATGCCGACGCCGACGCTGTCGCCCGTGGCGAGTTCCGCGACAACGACCACTGGCTGATCCCAACCGCCGAGGTTCCCGTCACCAATCTCTATCGCGACGAGATTCTCGACGAGTCGCGGCTGCCCATTTCGCTGGCGGCCTACACGCCCTGCTTCCGCGCCGAAGCCGGAGCGGCGGGCAAGGACACGCGCGGCATCATCCGCCAGCACCAGTTTCAAAAGGTCGAGCTGGTCAAATTCACCCGTCCCGAGGACTCTGACGCCGAACATGAAAAATTAACTCGTGATGCCGAAGAAATTCTCGAGGCTCTCAAGCTCCCCTATCGCCGTGTTCTGCTCTGCACGGGCGACACCGGCTTCTCCTCGGCTAAGACTTACGATCTTGAGGTCTGGCTGCCGGGGCAGCAGCTTTACCGGGAGATCTCCTCCTGCTCCAACTTCGAGGCCTTCCAGGCACGGCGGGCCAACATCCGCTTCCGGCCCGGCGGCCCCAAGGGCAAGCCTGAGTTTGTCCACACACTGAACGGCAGCGGGCTGGCCGTGGGACGAACCTGGCTGGCCATCGTCGAAAACTATCAGCAGGCCGACGGCTCGGTCTTGATTCCGGAAGCATTGCAGCCCTACATGGGCGGCCTGAAACGCATCACACGGTAAGGAAATCATGAACAAACTTCTCAAAAGCTATTTTTACTGGACCTATCCGCGCGGCTGTCTCCACTACGACGTGATGGTGACGCTGATCCTGGCGTTTATCTTTGTCACGCCGCATCTGTGGAACTACGGAGACAAGCCTTCCATCGCGACCGGCCCGCAGCATCCCATCCAGGTGGTTGTGGATGGCAGCCATGGAGTGATTCTCACCGTGCAAGCCTCGGACGTGAACCTCGACCCGAATAGCAATGCGTCGTACCGGGAGGTGAAGCGGGCTCTGCACAAGGCCATCGAGCCGGTCGAGGGTGACGATGTCTTTGTGGAGCGCTGGGAGACGGTGAAAGATGCCCAGGGCAATATTGCCTGGAAGATCTGGGCGCACCATTAAAACAGCTATCAGCTGTCAGCTTTCAGCTTCTGGTTCATGACTTTTTGTAAGCTGCAAGAGAAAATCGTCGTCTGAATGGGTAGGCATTTAACCATGCAAGAATAAGCTGAAGGCTAGGAGCAGTAGCTGGAAGCTGGCAATTGAGATAAGGAAATTCATGCACAAGGCTAGTAAATTTTTCTTTCCCGCATTGATCGCGCTGCTTCTGCTGACTCTGCTCCCCGCGCTGGCCGCTCCTGCCGCCGCCAAAGAAAAGGAGAAGGACGCAGTGCTGCGGCGTCTTGACGAAGCGGCGAAAAATTTTCACACCACCTCCGCTGATTTCGAGTTCGATTCCGTTGAAACCGACCCAGTGCCCGACAAGGTGGTGCAGAAGGGCACGGTCTACTACGAGCGCAAGGCGGGAGTCTTTCAGATGGCCGCCCACATCCGCGAGGTGAACGGCAAGCCGGTGCCCAAGGACTACGTCTACTCCGGCGGAGTGGTCAAGCTCTATGAACCGTTGGTTAACCAGGTCACGATCCTCGCCAAGGCCAGCCAGTACGAAAGCTGGTTCATGCTTGGCTTCGGGGCCAGCGGAAAGGATCTGGAGCAGAAGTGGGAGATCGAGTACCTGGGCGCTGAGACGCTGGACGGTGTGAAGACTGAAAAACTGGAGTTGGTTCCGAGGGATCCCGCGATCCACAAGAACCTGACTAAAGTTACGATGTGGGTGGACCCGGAGACCGGCGTGAGCCTGAAGCAGGTTCTCAATTTTAGCTCGGGCGAATACAAGGTCTGCGTCTACTTCAACATCAAGGTCAATCAGCCTTTGCCGGCCGGCGCTTTCACCTTGAAGACGAACAGCAAAACCACCACAGTCACCCAGTGAAGCAACGGGCGCCCCATCCGGCCGCGGCAGCAGCGCTTCCACTGGTCCTTCGGCAGCATCATTTTTCACAATCAATGAACGCCGCTGCAACTGAGGTAATCTGAAGGCGAGGACGGTTTGCGATGCCTCGATCTTCACTGATACTGGAGTTTCTACTACTGTTTGTGACTTTGCCGCTAGCCTACCGCTATGCGCCCGTGCGGGTTCCGGCCTTGCCGCTGCTGTGGACAGTTGCGGGATATGCCCTGTGGCAGTTGCTGCGCAACCAGCATTTTAACCGTGCTCAGCTTTGGAACGCGGGAGAATTGCCGGGCCGCATAGGCGCGATCCTGATTATCTTCGTGGTGATCGCTCTGGCGCTTTGGATGGGCGTGCGCCGATTTGCGCCCGAACTGGAATGGAGCTTTGTTCGCCAGCATCCCGCTTTCTGGGCGGTAGTGATGGCGGCCTATCCGGTTTTGTCGGTTTATCCCCAAGGGCTGCTCTATCGGGCTTTCTTCTTCGAGCGGTACGCAGAGCTGTTTCCGGGCAAATGGACGATGATCGTGGCCAGCGCGGCGGCCTTCGCGTTTCTGCACATTATCTTTCGCAACTCACTGGCCGTGGCACTCACCTTTGGCGGCGGTCTGTTGTTCGCCGCACGCTATGCCGAGACCGGCTCACTGGCAACATCGAGCTTTGAGCACGCGCTCTACGGCTGTTGGATCTTCACGGTTGGTCTGGGACAGTATTTCTACCACGGGACGATTGCGTCGGTCGGCACGGTGATGCGGCGATAAGGTTATCGCATTATCAGCGAATTAGAACTTGAGCGAGGCGGCGCGGGGTGAGATGCCGCTGATTTCCGCGGCGCGGGCTTCGGCGTAGGCGGCTGCCCCCAGCAGGGCGGCGCGGGGCTCGAGAATCACGCGCACCGGCATGTTGATGAGCAACTGGCTCAGGCGTCCCTTGTCGGTGAAGGCCTTCATAAAGGTGCCGTCCTTGAGCTTGTCAAGGATACGCGGGGCGATGCCGCCGCCGACGTAAACGCCGCCGACAGAGAGAAGCTTGAGAGCCAGGTTGCCGGTCTCGGCTCCATAGGCGGAGACGAAGATGTCCAGAGCCTTCTCGCAGATCTCGCTTTTGGCGGTCATGGCCAGTTCAGTGATGACGGCGTTGGGGTCTTCGGCGGCCATGCGTTTGGCCAGCCAGGCCGGCTCGTCGATTCCGCGGACTTCACGCAGGAATTCGAAAATGTTGGTCAGGCCCATGCCGCTGACCACGCGCTCCTGGCTGATGCGCCCGTTGTACTTCTGCTTGAGAAAGAGCAGCAGGTCGATCTCGTCCTCGTTGCGCGGGGCGTAGTCGGCGTGACCGCCCTCGGAAGGGTAGGGCGTATGACTGTGGCCGTTCCAGATCAGCAGGGCCTCGCCCAGGCCGGTTCCGGCGGCGATCAGAGCGCGATTGCCTACCTGGCCGGGATCGCCCTCGCTAAGAGTGTAAACCTGGTCGGCGGAAAGCTCGTCCACTCCGTAGCCGTTGGCCTCGAGATCGTTGATGAGGAAGACGTATGTGATACCGAGGCTGGCGGAGAGCTCGCGGCTGTCGAGGGTCCAAGGAAGATTGGTGAGACGCAGGCGGCCGTCGCGCACCGGGCCGGGCACGCCGAAGCAGGCCGCGGTGACCTTGGATGCGCCCAGAAACTCTTTGACAATCTCTTCCAGGCCGGAGTAGTTTTTGGCCGCAAAGCGCTCCTCGCGGGAGGGTTCCAGTTTTCCATTGATGAAGTCATACAGCGCCAGGTGAACCTTGGTGCCGCCCACATCACCCGCCAGAATCATCGTTCCCTCTCAAAAAATCCGCAGCCTTGCCCGCCGGTTGGAGGTAAATGCGCGGCTGCTGCCTTGTCCAATATATAGGTAAGTATACCGCTGGAGGGCCAAATCAACTGACTGGGCAGGCGCTCGGGATCGAGCGGCCCGGTCAGGACTTCGCTCAAGATCGCGGCCTTGTCCTCGCCGGAGACAAGGAAGAAGACCGAGCGGGCGTGGTTGATGACCGGCCAGGTGAGGGTGATGCGCCAGGAGTCTTTTTGCGGCACGTAATTGGCGGTGACCAGGCTGCTCATCTCCTGGAGCGCCCCGGTGTGCGGAAAGAGCGAGGCGGTGTGTCCGTCACTGCCCATCCCCAGCGCCACCAGGTCGAAGCGCGGGCGCTCGGCGCCCTCCAGGCGAAAACTATTGCGCAGCTCTGATTCGTAACGCGCCGCGGCAATTTCGGGCTCGAGCCCGCCCTCGATGCGGTGAATCTGCTCGGGGCGCAGCGGCACGCGGTCAAGCAGCGCCTCGCGGGTCATGCGGTAGTTGCTGTCAGCGTGGTCCGGCGGAACTGCGCGCTCATCCACCCAATAGAGGTCGAGCTCCGGCCAACGCATGCGATTGAGCCACGGCTGACTGGGGTCGGCGAGCATCTCGAAGGCGGCTTTGGGCGTGGTCCCGCCGCTGATGGCGATGCGCGCGCGGCCATGCGCCTCGACAGCTTCGCCGGTCATCTCGACAAAGTACTGCGCCGCATGGCGCGCCAGGGCCGCTGAATCCGGTTCCACGTAGTACTTGATCTGGAGCTTTCTGTCCTCGCGCATCCACTGCCTCTGCTCTTAACCTTACGCCCCAGGACCTGTGAACAGAATGTGGAGCGGGTTAGTTATTGGGCTGGGAACTCATTTTGAGCGCTACCCGCGCCTATTTGCCCAGATAGACCCGGTACTGCGATTCGATGATGCCTGCGGCGCGGGCCAGAGCCAGTTTGGACAGGTTGTAGCGGTAGAGGCTCTCGACCAGGTTGCTCTGAGCCGAGGCCAGAGTGGCTTGTGCGGCGACCAGGGGAAGATTGTCGTCCACGCCGGCATTGACGCGGTCGGTCTCATCGGCGAGGGCGCGGGTGGCGAGATCAACATTGGAGCGGGCGACCTCGACGAGCCTGGCCGTGGCGCCAACATCGAGAAGGGCGGAGCGGACCTGCTGGTTGATTTTGCCGCGCAGGTCGGCGAGCTGGGCGTTGACGGCGTCCAACTGGGCCTGGGCCACTTGTGTGTCGCCGCGCAGTTTGGCCTCGCGAAAGAGCGGAAAGCTGAGCGTGCCCACGGCGGCAAAATTGCCATGCGAGCCGGCGCCGCCCACCTGGCTGACGCCGTAGTAGCCGCCGAAGCTGAGGCTGGGCAGCCGCTGGCTGCGATAGGCGGCGTGGACAGCCTTGATTTCGACCACCTGATTTTGCAAGGTCTGGTAATCCTGGCGATTTTTGTAGGCTACGGCGCAAAGCTCTTGCGGGGTCTGCAAGACTAAATCGCTGTATGGGGCCAAGTCAGTGAGCGTGATCTTCTGTCCGGGATCGATGCCGATCTCGCGCTTGAGCAGAATGAGGTCTTTTTCCATGGCGTTCTGGGCGGCGATGAGCGCCTGCTGCTCGGCCTGCAACTGGACCCGCGCCCGCAGTTCATCCAGATTGGCCGCGACGCCGGCCAAGTGAGCCTCGTGAACGTGACGCAACAACACCTCGCCGGTGGCGACCTGAGCACGGGCGTTGTCCACCTCGCTGGAGGCGGCGATGGCGTGCAGGTAAGCCGAGGCCACCTGCTGAACCACTTCATCGCGGGCCGACATCCTGGCGAAGTGGGCCGCGCGTTGCGCAGCACCGGCCGCCTTCCAGGCCGAGATAACCGGGCCGGAGAAGAGCATCTGGCCAAATTGAATCTTGCCCTCGGTCAAGTCATCGCGGGTAATCTCAGAAAACCCTGGAGGGATGACTCCACCGGGAAAGAGCAGCAAAAACTCCTTGATGACGCCGGGACCAAAGCCCATGGCCGCCAGGTTTTGCTGGTGGACGCCGAGGTCGCCGGTCAGCAGGATGGTGGGCAGAAAGTTCTGCAGCGCCTCTTTTTTCTGCCCCTGAAGGGATTTTTCACTGTTTTCAGCTTCCTTCAGGCCGAGATTGTTCCTGAGGCCGAGCGTAATAGCCTCGTCCAGCGAGAGCTTGAGGGTCTCATCGCTGACAGGGCGCGCGGTCACGCTGCCGAAGAAGGGGTTAGCTGCGGATGTGGGGTTCGGTCCCTGCGCGTGGAGAGCCAGAGAGCCCGCCAGAACCAAGGCAGCAAGAATGGCCGGCGCCGACCGCCGGAGGAAAGATTGGTGCGCTCGAATCACTCCTACTATTCTCTCAGATGAGCGGGGCGGCGCGAATCGCATGCTTTCCGGCAGGCCTTGATCCCGTGAACAGATAAACAGGCATTCGTGCAGACACGGAAGCCGCCCTTTTCAATTCATCCGGTTGTTCAGAGATACCCTAGTTGAAATAGGCTTTATTCTTCGCGGCAAAATGCGCTTTGTCGGCAGGCAGATCGTCGCTGGAAAAGATCGCGTTCTGGGCGCAGATTGATGCGCAGTTGCCGCAGTCGATACATTCATCGGGATTGATGAATAACTGGGAGACGCCGGCAGCGGCCGGATCGCCGGCTGAAGCGGGCATGATGGCGGTAGTGGCACACTCGGCCGCACAAACAAAATCCTTGATGCACGCATCGGTAATCACGTAAGCCATGATGAAACTCCTTGGTTGTGTGGGCGCTATAGCACCTGCGCCATCCATCCAAGACTATCCAGCATAGGGCCGATTGCTCCGTGATTCTGGTCACACTGGGGGAGGGTGATTTACGTCGGAATTCTATATATGAAATTCTAAGCCTACCCTACAAATCCCCCTGCCGTTTGAGGAAGTGATAGCGGACGTGCTAAAGGTGAAGCCACAGGAAAAGCCAAAACCCGCCAAGATGGCGGGCTAGGCGATGAGATTCTGCATATTACCGAGCGTCTTCTCGATGGACGCCAGCCAAGGACCGTGGCTTTATCAAGTCCTGCGGCTTCTTATACCCATTTGAGGACCCAAAGGCCTGATAGAGTCCCGCACCCAACGCTGCGGCGGCGCCTACTCCAGCCCAAAACGGTGCACTGACATCTATGGCGACAACTACCATTATCGTGCCACCAATCGTGATAGCACTCGTCATAACATCCTTAGTCATCCCGTTCATCATAGCTGTCCTCCAAGTTTCAGGTAGATGAAGGCGGTAAACAGTCCTGTACCCAGCACGTTGCTCACGCCGCCCAAAAGGATGCCTCTCCACATCCGAGAATTACCGGCTTCCGCAGATAGGACTTCGAATTTCTTGTGTAGAGCCAGTACCAACAGCAAACATCCTATTGCTGCTACGAAGAACATAGCCGTACAGAACATCATCTCCCAAGTTAAAGGCACATCCGAACACTTCGGATTCTCGATCATATGTGCCCTAGCAATAATGTTCGTTATTCCAGTGGCAAGCGCTGCTAGAGTCATCTCGATTCCGAGGTAAAAGTTCGAGAGGAACCCCACCCTTCTAACCAGCATCCTTGCCAGTCCCGTAAAAACGAGAAACAACGGGGGAATTATAAGACCCCACAAAACGTGCTTGTCCATTGGTGCAGCCAGCTTAATAGGCTGGTCTCAAAGAGTCAAGAGAAAAGTAGCGCCAATGGTTACCCATAATGATTACTGACGCACAAGTCCTGCAATTGTGAGCTACATCACTCTTACAGTATGCGCCTCATCGCAAATTCGTCAAGATCTCTTTTGTACTATCGATTAATATTACCTCTCCCTCTCCCGAAGCGGTAGATTCCCGGCCTGGGCCTGCACAAACTAAAAACCGCCTATTCAAAGCATATTTCCGGGTTTGTCAAAGGCACAATTTCGGTTTTCGCTGGCAGAACGCGGCCAGAAAGTTTTTCTGCTCCCTGGCCGCGCTGAGATCGCCGTCCGTCCGCCGATTGATCAGAAGCCGGCCTGCGCGGCGCTCAGTTCCACCTGCGCCACCTGGACACGAGCCCACTCGACCGGCTCGCCATAGTGGCTGGCAACCATTGCGGCAGCCTTGCCTTCATCCAAATAGGGCCGCACCGCGGCCAGCTTGAGGGGCGATTGAGCGGCCATATGCGCCACGGCCGTTTTGCTGGAGATGGAGGTTACCAGCGCCAGCATGGCGCTGACCACAGTTGCCACGGCGTTGATCGCATTCAGGACGTGCTGCTGGCTGTTGGGGTTAGTGATTTTGGCCGCCTGGAGCAGCGATGCATTCACCTGCTGCTGGAAGGCCACGACGGCAGCTTGCAGTTGCGCCAGCACGCCGGCCGTGGGATTGGCCAGGTACGCCTTGGCCTGGGCTACGAGCAGATTGGAAGCGGCATCGAAACCAGCCGTTGCAGCAACAAAGATGGGCGCGTCCGCTGGAGCCAGCAAGGCGGCGGTGGAATCAATGGTAGCCACCGCGCTCTGCAACGCCGGCGTCCAGTTCACAATGTCCTGCGCCACGCTGGTTCCCGAGCAGCCGCTGACGAAGGGCAATTGCAACAGCAGGGCAATGAGCGCCCACGCGCCGAGTTTGGCGGTGGGGTTGCCCGAAGATGATCCGGCACTGACGGGATCGCGCGCCAGCAAGCCCAGTAACGCGGTGGCCAGGCCGCTTACCAACACGACCACGCTGCCGTTGCCGGCATTGCCCAGCGTGATGCCCTGCTGCGAAAGCACGCTGGCAATAGTGACGACCGCGATCAGCACACCGGCGGCCGAGGTCTTGGGGTGATTCCAGATATTCGAAATGGGATTCATGCGGATAGCTCCTCGCAAAGAAAAAGGCGGCCACAGCCGCCTTGGTTTATCTGAGATTTCGAGCGGTTCTCCAATTCACGTGCACTTGTCAAAGCTGTGCAAGGTGGCTTTTTCTTAAGGAAAAAGCCACTCGGCAGTTGCGGTTTCGAAGTATGGCAATTGGAGAACCGCTGTAGCAGGCGTGGAAGAGGACCAGCTTGCATCCACGCAATAAAAAATCGAGACCAGCGCTAAGCGCCCTTGCGGGCCAGCAACTGGTCTCGATTTGTCGCATCTCCCCGAATTCGAGCGCTACCGTGGTTTCGGCTCATGCCCGCGGCGGAGAGCCGCAATGTGTCGGACAAGAGACGGCCCCACGCCCCGGAACCCATCCGTTGGGGGAGGGCGAACACATTCGCCGGGCGCGGCACTTCCGTCTCTTGTCTGGCTACCTACAATAGTAGGCACTCTTAATTATTTATTCGGCAAAGATCGGAAATACTTCAATTACTTATGGCACATAGGTTTACAGGACACGAAGAGCGGTCCGCCGCTTGACAACGCAGATTGGAGTACAGAATCAACAGGGGAAGAGGAGAGAAGTTCAGGGAAAGCCAGAGTTTAGGTGTACTGCACCCGGCGCTCTCCCTTAACCACGCGGCCCACGACGTAGAACTTCTCCTCGGCCCTATCCAAAAGGTTCTTGGCCCGCGTGAATTTGGCCGCCGGAATGGCCACAATCAACCCGAGGCCCATGTTGAAGGTGCGCATCATCTCTTCCTGGGAAACCTGGCCCAGGTCGCGCAGATGCTCAAAGATCGGCATAACCGGCCAGGAGCCGATTTCGATCTGCGCCCCGGTGTTTTTGGGCAGGATGCGGGGCAGGTTTTCCGTGATGCCGCCCGCGGTGATATGCGCCATGCCCGTAGTGAGCCCCGCCGTCACCAGTTTTTGAATCACGGAAAGGTAGCTGCGATGGGTCTTCATCAGCGCCGCGCCGGCCTTTTCCTTGATGGCGGTCACGTATTGCAACGGCTTGTATCCGGCCACTTCGAAGAGCAGCTTGTGGGCTAATGCATAACCGTTAGTGTGCAAGCCTGTGGAGGGCAATCCGACCAGCACGTCGCCCGCCTTGACCCCTACGCCGGTCACCATCTTGTCGCGGTCCACCGCGCCCACGATAAAGCCCGCCAGGTCGTACTCCCCATCTGCTTGAATACCTGGAATTTGCGCTGTTTCGCCGCCAATCAGGACGCAGCCGCAGGCCTTGCAGGCATCGGCCAGGCCGCTGACCACGCTCTCGGCCACCTCCGGAACCAGCTTGCTGCTGGCCAGGTAGTCCATGAAAAACAAGGGAGTGGCGCCCTGCACAGCGATATCGTTGACGCAGTGGTTCACCAGGTCCGCGCCTACCGTGCGGTGCATCCCCAACTCGAAGGCGACCTTCAGCTTGGCGCCCACTCCGTTGGCCGAACTCACCAGGATTGGATTCTTCCAGCGCTGGAGGTCCATGCGGAAGAGCGCGCTGAAGCTGCCCGTAGCGCTTAACACGTTGCGATTAAAGGTCTTCTGCCCCAGGTATGCCATGCGATCCTGGACATGATTGATCTTGAGGTGGTCCTCGCCTGAGTTGGCGTAGGTTGCGGATTTTGGACCCAATTCGTCAGACACGATGAAGACTTTCTAAGGATGGATTTCTCTTGCGGCGCGGCTGGCCGGGAATATCAATTTTAGCAGCATTTGCGAGGTGCTGGCATCCATTCGACAGAGCTGCTCGTTACTCGGTTATGCCCCGATCGCATTCAGCATAAGGCTAACATTGCTTTTTGTGCAATACTCCGTCATACTAAGTATTATGCGAACCACCAAAGTCGTCTCCATCACTCTGCCCCCAGCCATGTTTGAAGAAGCCCAGGCTCTCGCCAAACAGGAAAACCGGACCATGAGCGAACTGGTGCGCGAAGCTCTGCGGCGGTATGAACGCGAGCGGTTTTTCGAAAGGGCAAGAGTGCTTATGAAACCGGCCGCGGATCGGCTCGGCATTCAAAATGAGGATGACGTTGTTGAACTGGTGCGCCAAGTTCGCCGCGAAATGGCGGAAGAAAAACGCAGCGCAACGCTGGCTACAGAAACCGCATGATTCGGCGAATTGTTCTTGACACCAATATCTATATCACTGCGCTTTTCTATGGCGGCAAGCCAAAGCAGGTGCTGGACTTGGCGAGTGCTGGAGAACTGCAACTGCTGATTTCTCTGCCACTGAAGTTGGAACTCGAACGTGTGCTTCGAGACAAGTTCGACTTTCCGCCGAGCGAGCTTGCCACCAATGCCGATTCTCTTTGGAGCAGCGCCCAATGGATCGCGCCTCGCCGGCGCTTGAGCCTTTGTTCCGACGAGTCTGACAACCGTGTTCTGGAATGCACATTGGAAGGTCATGCGGATTTCATCGTCACGGGCGACCGGCACTTGCTTGATCTCGCGTCTCTGCCGGATTTTACAATCTTGAAGCCGGATGCGTTTCTTGCACTTTTTGAATCCAAGGGATTCACAATCGATCTTGGTGAAGATTCCTGAACCGTACACATATACTGTAGCCACGATGAATTCTCAACAGCCCGCTCCCGCCCGTCCCCGCTCCCAGGCTCTCCAACAACGCGCCGAGCGCTTTTTTCCCGGGGGCGTGAACTCGCCGGTGCGAGCCTTTCGCGCGGTGGGCGGCGCGCCGCCGTTTGTGGAGCGCGGCGAGGGAGCATGGCTCACCGACGCCGACGGCAACCGGTACATTGACTACTTTGGCTCCTGGGGGCCGATGATTCTGGGCCACGCCTTTCCGCCGGTGGTGGAAGCGATAGAACGCGCGGCGCGCAACTCGGCCAGCTTTGGCGCGTCTACAGCGGCAGAGGCGGATCTGGCCGAGCGCATCACAGCTTGCTATCCGGCAATCGAGAAACTGCGCTTTGTCAGCTCCGGCACCGAGGCGACGATGAGTGCCATCCGGCTGGCCCGCGCCGCCACCGGCCGCAAGATCATCGTCAAGTTCGAGGGTTGCTATCACGGACACGCCGACGGGCTGCTGGTCAAAGCCGGCTCCGGCGTAGCGACCTTTGGAATTCCCGGCTCAGCCGGCGTACCGGAGGAGATTGCCCAGCTCACGCTCGCCCTGCCCTACAACGATCTCGCCGCCGTGGAAGCCGCTTTTTCCGCGCATCCGGGGGCAATCGCCGCGGTGATTCTGGAGCTGGTCGTCGGCAACGCCGGCTGCATCGCGCCCGCCGCAGGCTACCTGGCTGGACTACGCGCAATCACTGCACGTGAAGGAGCGCTGCTCATCGCCGACGAGGTAATGACCGGCTTCCGCGTGGCGCTGGGTGGAGCGCTGGAGCTTTATGGCGTGGATGCGGACCTGGTGACGCTGGGCAAGATCGTTGGCGGAGGCCTGCCTGTGGGCGTCTTCGGCGGGAAGCGCGCCTTCATGGACCTGCTGGCTCCGCTCGGACCGGTTTATCAGGCCGGAACCCTCAGCGGCAATCCGCTGGCGATGGCCGCCGGCATTGCCACGGTCGGCTATTTGCAGGAGCACGCCGGCAAGGTTTACCCGCAGCTCGAAGCCACGGCCAAAGCTGTTGCCGAGGGTGTGGCCGCTGAAGCCGCGAGCGCCGGGGTACCGCTCACCCTCAACCGCGTGGGCTCCATGTGGACCTGGTTTTTTACTCCCGGACCCGTCACCAACTACGCACAAGCTGCAGGAAGTGACACGGCCGCCTTCGGCCGCTTTCACCGGGCGATGCTGAATGGGAGACTCGGAGGCGTATGGCTGCCGCCCTCGCAATTTGAAGCGGCATTTTTAAGCACGGCGCACGGCAAAGAGGAGTTGGCGACCACGATTGCCACGGCAAAGGAATATTTTTCGGCGATGAAGTGAAGCGGAGAGCCCCCAGTAAGGGACACGAATCGAACGATAACCATCGTTATAACAACGTTTTATGATTGGCTCAAGTTTGCCAAGCCAGCCCCAGAATTCTGGCAGAGAAGGGACTATGTTTGTGGAATGAGCTTCCGGCCCACCAGAAACGCCAGCAGCCCGGTGCCGAAAAGCAGAAGGCTGGACGGTTCAGGCGTTTGCTGAATGTCGAAATCGGCCGTCCCCAGAATATCTGCTGCACTCACATCGCCGCCACCTTCGATAGTGAAATATCCAGCGTAGTAATTGGATCCTTCTCCGTAGGGTGGAGCGGTCACAGTGAAAAGCTCGCCCCACCAGGAATCCCCGGCATCCAGAAAGGAGGGGGCATTGTCATAGAACGGAGTGTCATCCAACGTCGCCGGGGGATCTACATACCCGGTATCCCCATTCAGCCACAGCGTGGCGCCGCCCGTGTTGGTCAGGGTACCATCGAATATATACAGAGTCTTAGAACCGCTTTGATATGGCAAATCAAGGGTTATGGTGAATGGGACTGCCTTTGCCGCAGTGCCGGCAAGCAGGAAGCACACCATCGCCATGGAAAGAACCAGCAGGTTTCTAAGGTTCTTCATGCCCTTCTCCGAGATTCTGTCACTATACCACAACGAGCCCACCCCCCGCGTTACGGCAATGTCACCGAGCGGAAACTACCTACGAATGAGCCTCCGGCTAAGGTTCCTGAGTACCTTTCCGCCACACTCGCGCCGTCGGCGCCCACGCTCCCAGGAAAGTTAACCGTGAAGACTGCTGCTCCGCCGACCGCAATCGTACCCCATGTCTGTGGCAACGGCGATCCTGAAGCTGAGCCCAGCGTGGCCGCAGTCAGGACCGCGTTGGATATGGCACCGGTGCCGGTGTTTTGGACCGTGATCGTCAATACATAACCGGCTGCGGCCGAGCCCGCCACCGTTGTCGAAACCGTAGTAGACGTGGCTGGCGCCGACACAACCGAGAATGTTCCGTTGACAAAGTTGAACGTATAGTTCACCGCCGTCAGCGTGCCCAGCGTGACCGTGATGGGATAGTTGCCAGCCGGGCTGGAGCTCGTCGCTGTTGTTGACAGCGTAGGCGCACCGCCCAGTACCGCCGAGGTATCTCCATTCACAAACCCGCTGTAGCTGGCGGTCAAGGCGGGAACCGTTCCTCCAACGTTCATGCTGGCGTTATTCGCCATGACCGTCAGAACGGCCTGATTCACCGTGATGCTCCTGGTTACCTGGGGCGCCGCTGTGTAGTTGGAGCTGCCAGCCTGATTCGCCGCCACCACCACCGTCCCCAGGCCCGTAAAGGTGAGCGTAGCACCGTTGGCGCCGCTCACCGATCCCGGACCGGAGATTACCGAGAAGGTAACCGGATTGCCCGAAGATCCGCCCGCCGCTACCAGCGAGACCGAAGCCCCATACGTCGCCGGCGACGCCGGCTGAGTGAAGTTGATGGTCTGGCTGGCCAGAGTCGCGTTTACAGTCTGCGTGACCTGCGTTGCAGCCGCGTAGTTGGTGTTGCCCGCCTGGTTGGCCATCACAAAGCAGGTTCCCGTGCCGCTGGTCATGGTGTAAGTCGCGCCCAAATTGGAGCACGCACCCGAAGAGGTAAAGGTCACCGCCAGGCTCGAGGTGGCGGTTGCCGCCACGGTGAACTGGCCGTTATAGACTTCGCTCGATGGAGCGTTGGTAGTGAAGCTGATGGTCTGGGAGGCCAGAGTGATATTCCAGGAGCCAGAGTTGGACGTAATGCTGTAGTTGGTGAGCGTGTCGCCGCTGACTGACGGCGTGACGGCTCCCGATCCCACGCCCGGCCCGACCGGGCCTGCTGGGTTGTTGGTGCAGATCAGCGTGCCTGTGTAGGAGCCTGTTACCTGGCAAGCCGAGAGCGCATGCGTTGAGCCGTCATAAACGCCGCTGTAGCTGCCTGCCGTCGCCGTCACCAAAGCCGGGTTGATGGTGAAGCCGCCGTTGTTGCTGTTGCCAGCATGGTTGGCGTCACCGGCGAAGGTGGCGCTGGCCGTGGCCGTGCCGGCGCTCGTGTTATTGGAGTAATTGACTGTCAGCGACTGGTTCAATCCTCCCGCGCCCGTCACGCTGGCTGTGCAAGGCGCCTGCGCCGTGCCGTTATAGATAACGCTACCTGGGCAGGTCACGCTAACCGTAGAACTGGCCTGGGTGATGCTCCAGGAGCCAGAGTTGGACGTAATGCTGTAGTTGGTGAGTGTGTCGCCGCTGACCGACGGCGTGACGGCTCCCGAACCCACGCCGGGCCCGACCGGGCCTGCTGGGTTGTTGGTGCAGATCAGCGCGCCCGTGTAAGCACCTGTCACCTGACAAGCCGAGAGAGCGTGCGTTGATCCGTCATAAACGCCGCTGTAGCTTCCTGCCGTCGCCGTCACCGGCGCCGCGCTGATGATGAAGCCGCCGTTGTTGCTATTGCCAGTATGGTTGGCGTCACCGGCGAAGGTGGCGCTGGCCGTGGCCGAGCCGGCGCTCGTGTTATTGGAGTAGTTGACTGTCAGCGACTGGTTCAATCCTCCCGCGCCCGTCACGCTGGCCGTGCAAGGTATTTGCGCTGTGCCGTTATAGGTAACGCTACCTGGGCAGGTCACGCTAACCGTGGAGCTGGCCTGGGTGATGCTCCAGGAGCCAGAGTTGGACGTAATGCTGTAGTTCGTGAGCGTGTCGCCGCCGAGCGACGGGGTCACGGTTCCCGATCCCGCACCGGGCCCGACAGGGCCTGTGGGGTTGTTGTTGCAGGTCAGCGAGCCTGTGTAGGCGCCTGTCACCTGGCAAGCCGAGAGAGCGTGCGTCGAGCCGTCATAAATGCCGCTGTAACTGCCTGCCGTCGCCGTCACCTGCGCCGTGTTGATAGTGAAGCCGCCATTGTTGCTGCTGCCGGTGTGGTTAGCGTCACCGGCGAAGGTGGCGTTGGCCGTGGCCGAGCCGGCGCTTGTGTTATTGGAGTAACTGACTGTCAGCGACTGGCTTAAGCTTCCTGCGCCCGTCACACTGGCAGTGCAAGGCGTCTGCGCCGAGCCGTTATAGGTAACGCTACCTGGGCAGCTCACGCTAACCGTGGAGCTGGCCTGGGTGATGGTGTCGGTGATGTTCGCGCTGGCGCTTGCGTAGTTACCGTTGGGATCGACGAAGCTCCAGGAGTCGTTATAGGTTCCGGCGTTGGTGTGGGTGGTGTTCAGGGTGAGGTCTGCAATCAGGTTAACGTTGCCCACGCCCGTGGCCGTGGCCGTCGCACTGTGCGCGTTGCCGTCATAGGTCACGCTATAGGGAGTGACGTTGATGGTAGCCGAGGCCGGGTTCACCGTCACCGCGCCGGCGACGTAGGTGAAGGTGTAGTTAGCCGCAGCCGCCCCGGAGCAGCTGGTCGTGGGCGACGAGCCCACGTTGCTGGTCGCCGTGTAGGTCGTGCTGCAGGTCGGCTGGGTGGTCAGCACCGAGCTGGTCTGCCCGTTCTGGAAGGCGCCG